>Ga0209203_1000900_pt1 | contig 23163 bp, 16 predicted proteins | sample AD_UKC109_MetaG_FD_184423 | JGI IMG/M metagenome (GOLD analysis project Ga0209203, IMG submission 184423) | Active sludge microbial communities of municipal wastewater-treating anaerobic digesters from Hong Kong - AD_UKC109_MetaG (SPAdes)... | ecosystem: Engineered > Bioreactor > Anaerobic >... | reverse complement strand
CACTGTGGGGTTCAACTATACCTCGGTAGGTCCCGAGATGTTTGTTGTTCAAAAACCTTTCATTTTTGCTATACGCGAGCGAACAACCAACACGTTACTATTTATCGGGAAAGTTGAAAATCCAAACCTATAGAATCATGAGAAAAAAACTCAGTCAATAAGGAAGAACTTTGGATAAATTCCAAATTTGATACAATTTAAAGAAAGTTGAATTCATTTTTTATAAAACGAAACAAAACCCTTTTGGGAAATTCCTTGAAACGTTCTTTGCAATAATTGGTTGAAGGACACATTAAATCGAACAAAATGGAGTTATATTTAGTGTTTCGATTTATTTGTAAAAATGGTTTGGACAAACAGGAAGTTAAATGATTTAACCGATATTCAGCTTATCGAAGGTTGCCTGTCGGGGAAATCTCGTTTTCAGGAACTCCTCTACAGGCGTTACTTCTCGTTTGCCATGTCGATTTGTGTTAGGTACACAAAAACTCCCGACGATGCCATGGAGGTTGTGAACGACAGCTACCTTAAAATGTTCGATAGCTTGAAAAGCTTCGATAAATCGAAACCATTTAAAAGTTGGTTCGCTCGAATTCTGGTTAACACGGCAATAGATGATTTCCGGAAAAGCAAAAAGTTTAACTCACATTTTGCAATGGATGTAATGCCAGATTCAGATAGCCAGGAGCCAGAAATTGATCAGGAGTTAAACGCTGAGGATATAATCTCGCTTTTCTCACAGCTACCCGATAATCTTCGTATAACCTTCAACCTGCACGAAATTGAGGGCTACTCGCACCAAGAAATTGCGAATATGTTAGGGATCGAGACTTCATCATCGCGAGCAAACCTTACACGTGCGAAAAGCATGCTTCGGAATTTATACAGTAAAAACGTTACAACTGAGAGTTACAATGAATAGCTTCGACGAAAAGTTTACCAAACAGGTAAAAGAAACCTTTGAAAACTACAACGCCAGCCACATGGTTGATGCGGGGTGGGAAACGTTTCGTCAGAAGCAAAGTAAAAAGTCGAAATCAATTTTACTAATTCCTCTCTGGGCAAAAGCAGCAACAATTACATTGTTAATATCACTTGGCGGTTATCTTACTTTCAGAATAGTAGATAATACTGAAGTTCCTGTCCTAACCGAAGAAATAAAAAAAGTAGAAAGCAAAAAAGCTGAGCAGCAAAAACATGTAGAAGATAAAGGGGTAACCATTTCTGAAGAAAGTAAAAGTAAACCTAACGTAGCTTACAGAAAAGTAACACCTACTCAAGTAGCCGAACCAAAGGAGGAGGCTGTCATCACTGAAATTATTCCCCAGCCCACAAAGACGGCAGTCGACTCCTCCTTTTCATCCGAAACAGAAGCAGCTTATATTGCCCAAACAAAAACTCCTGCTTTAGAAGAAGCCACCATAGAGACTGATTCAACAATTCTTGAAAATGAAGTTAGCAAGAAGGATAAACCCGTTGTAGCCGAGACGTTGAATATTCCCGAGGAGGATGAAAAAGTAAAAAGAAAAACGCTGGTTAGCGCAGGTTTATCGGGAATGATGGCAAAAGTTGAAACCATGGTTTCAGCATCTCCGGGAGTTGCCATTGGACTCTACGCCGAGCGCGAGCTCACCAGCAAAATCTCAATCCGTCCCGGATTGGCAATTGCGAAGCAAGCGTTTAACCTGGGGAATTTCTCCGAAAACCTAACCTACGACGCTCCCGACTTAAACGGAGTTGAAGGGGAGGTAGTTGACATGGATAATAGTTTCGATATTATCGCCATGGAAATACCAATAAACCTTGTTTTCAACGTTTTTGAAAGAAAAGAGAGGTCACTTTTTATTTCGTTGGGAACATCAACCATGGTTTACCTAAGCCAGCACTATACAGGAACGGCATACAATAGCTACACAAACAACGTTTACAACAACGAAACCGAACTATGGGAAGACAATACCACCTACATCCAAACCTCCCTTGATGAACGATTCGGCGCATTCAGCCATACAGATTTTTTTGGACTAGCCAACATATCCGCCGGCTACAATTTCCCTGTTGGGAAAAAGAGCAGCATGAGCATTGAGCCTTTCGTTCAAATTCCGGTAAGCAAGCTTACCAGCACAAACCTAACAATGGGGTTTGGGGGAGTTTCGGTGAAGTATTTCTTGAACAAATAAAACGGAACCTCTTAATTGTGTCATGTATTTAATCTTTCAAACATCGCACGTAGCGCCCAGAGTAAATTGAAGAATGCCGGTAAGCAGCAACTGATCCATCATCATAAAAAACCCACTCCACTGCTTTCGAGTTATCTTGTTGACTTAGCGTACTTGACCAGAAATAAGCATGCTCTCCCATACTTTCGAAACAACAATTAGCTCCGCTTTCTCCTCCAGGAAGCATATTGAAGCCAAATTCATCAGTTCCGTTTAACGTTTTTGGCCATCCCTCTTTTGCACGTAATCTGAATGATATTGCAGGCTTATTTTTTCTGTTGCCCCAATCGCGTTGCTGCACCTCGTTAATTCCGATAAACAGTTCAAGTTTCTTCCACTCTTGGGCACTCGGAAGATGCCATCCAACCGGACATGATTCTTTTGCCATTTCAAAATTGTAGAGATAGCCATACTTTTTTGCATTCTTTTTACTTCCGTTATACGCCCAGCAATCATCTTTGGCTTTATAGGCCAGATTTTGTGCAAACCATACCTGATCGCCAATTTTAACAGTTTTGTACTCCTTGCCATCACGCGAATCAACGAATATTTCAATATCCTGCGAAAATGCACTACTCATAAATGAAAGAAATGCTATAATTATAAATGTATTTTTCATTAGTGTTAATTGTTTTTAAGGTTAATTCATAATAAGACTCATAAACCACATGTTTTTATCGGGCTGGTTCCCGAACGAGCTTTGCATCACGTATTTATTCTGATATGAGAACACAATCCTATACCGATCAACTTTAAAATCAAGTCCGGCTCTCCAACCAAAACCTTCGGTTGCATGGTAGTTAAACCCAAGCACGTACCAGAAAGCTGATTCTATTTGTATGTATGCGTTATCATTATTCCCAATCTGTTCTTTGAACGTTTGCCCAGATTTTTCATCAACGCTAAACGATTTTCCAACACGTAACTTTGCGTAGTAACCATCGCTGTTCCCGCCCATCGGATCTTGAAAAATATACCGGAAATCATAACCACCATCGTAATCAAAACCATATGGCGCTTTTACCCTATCTGCGTAAACATCCTGTTTAATTTTTAAATACCTAAAACCAAACTTCAAACCGGCTCTTGCCAATGTTTTAAAATCGGGGCTTGGCAACGCATTCCCCGAGAAAATGAACTTTTTAAATGGGAAGTCAAAGTACAGGAATGGACTAATTGCGTAACCTCCCGCTTTTTCCCAGTATGCAGTATCGGGAGTTTCTACCCAACTCGGATTGTAACCATAACGAAACATTCCTCCTGCATAAACCTTAATGTACTTTGTGTAAAGGCTAAACCCACCGGAGATGAGATGCCCCATCATATCTGAATCAGGAAAACCGTTCATTGGTCGTTTATAAAGCATATAACCATAATTCCAGTTGAAACGTTTCTTCCATTTTTGCTCAGCAATTACTGCAAATCCAGGGTATTTCTTCTGCATAAGATAACCTTCTATTCCAGTTTTATTCCGCTGGCCGTAAATATCAGCTAAATCAGTTGTTCCGTCATCAGCAGGAGGAGCATCAATAATTACTTTGCGAAAAAATCTATCGAAGTAAACATCATTAATGTACAACTCATTTTGTGCTCGCGAAAGTGTAACAACACTAACCAGCAGCATTAAAGAAATTAAACTTTTCTTCATGTTGGGGAAATTGGAAAAACAACGTCAGTGATTAATAATTCTGACGTTGTTTTATAAATAATTGATTATTTGCCTAGAGCAACTTTTGCCAGCCAAATGTTCTTGTTATCCTCGTCGCTACCAACAAAAACCAGATGTTTGTCGAGAACGATAATTGGAATTACGGGATGCAGGAAGTAATCGTCTTTCTGCTCCTTGCTGGTTTTTAACCCGAAGGTTGTGAACTCGCTGAGCGTTCTTGCTGTAGGATTAATTGTGGCTATACGAACGTAGTTATACTTCCGTCCTGAATCTTTGTCAACTTTCTTTGGCTCAATAACTAACCAGGAAAGGGTTTCACCTCCGGGATTATCGTATAATTTAATTTCTCCTGCATCGGACGATTCATTTTTTACAGTATAGTGAGTAATAAGTTGTCCTGCTGAATCAAAGTGAAGAAACATGTAATCCAAATTTTTACCACGATATTGATACTGTCCAACCAATACAATGTCACCATTATTTCTAACTCTAAACTGAGTATTCTGCATGTCAAACATTTCTCCTTCAAAGCCTTTCTTTTGCGATTCAGGTTTTACCATTTTTGCAGTGTAATCGGCTGCAGGTGTAGCACTAATAAAATCTATTTTGCCTCCGGTAATCTTCATAATTACCATGTGATCCTTCTTGTCCTTAAGCTCCCAGTAGTATTTCTGAGGATTTTCATTCGATCCGGAACCCGCCAGGTAAAGCGACTCATCTTTAAACTCGTAAAAAGTAGGAGTCCACGCATTAACCGGACATACAAAGTCGAGGCTATCGATTGTGCTTCCGTCAATACCAAAATGCATGTAAGTATATTCATTTGGTTTGTACAGTATCGATTGGTCGAAACCTAGCTGCGAAGCCTTATTGTGCGGAGCAAAAAGAACGCCGATGGTTCCATCAGGGTAAAGTAGCTTCTTTACAACTAATTTTGGCCCAATGAATGATATAGTCCGCTCGTAGGCAAGTGAAACTCCGTTGTTTACAAAAAATGTTTGTAGCACAAAACTTTGGTTATCAACAATTTTTGTTCCTTTAGTTTTCTGAACTTTAGGATTTATTACACCCATTACAGTTAGAAAGTGCTTTGGAGAATGGTATTTAACCTCATATGGCATTTTTTGATTTTTATCCCACTCCCAGAATCCCACTTTTTTTAATTCCTCAGGATCATCGGCAATAGAAAACTGGGCAGTTATTCTCCGATCATCCGTTTTCAATTTTTGTTCTTTCCCCTCATCGTAACTAACTTCCCACACATAGTTTCCAATTTTTTCGTTCCATTGCTCTTTTGCGGTGTAAGTTCCTTGTTCAAGAATTGTATTTAGGGCTCCTATACCAACCTTAACATAGGTTGTTTTAACTTCACGAAGTTTTCTTTCCGCATCAAACTTTATCTCAGGATTTTTTGCCGCAAGTGCCTTGCGTGTTTTAATTTCAGCTTCTTCTTCAGTAAATTCTTCCGATTTTTGATCAACCAAATTCAGGTTTGTGTCAAAGCTATACGTGTCAACAATAGCTTTGTCCTTGCCTTTAAAAGTTACAAACTGTGCCTGGTATGCGCTTCCGTCATCGTTATAACCAAAGGTCCATATTTTTGCTTTAAGCGATGTTTTTGCCAAAGGGGTAACACTACTCGTCTCAAGTGTTTGAGCGTATAAACTTTGACAGATTAAAATGAACGCAAAAAAGGCAAGTACCGATAAACTTTTTAATGTTTTCATAATGTATGTTTTAGTTTGACATTGTCTGACATCTTTTCGTACCTGAAAAGTATTAATGCGCAAACAACCATACAATACTCCAATTGAGGTATTTTATCCCTTTATCCAGCGATTATCAATCGCTTTTTTTGTGGCTAGAGTTCGGTTAGTAACCTGTAATTTCTCGTATATATTTCGAACGTGTTTCCGTACTGTTTCGTAGCTTATGAAAAGTTTATCGGCAATTTGTGGATTAGTAAACCCATTGGCAACTAGTTCAAGTATTTCAGTTTCTCTCTTCGAGAGAGGATTCTCTTGAATTTTTTCTTTGGATGGGAAAGTATTGGTTGAGGCTAAAAAGCGAATTATTTTTCTGGCAATTGATGGTGAAATGATTGACCCTCCATTTTTAACATCAAGAACTGCTTTCTCAATTGTACTGGAGGGTTCCTCTTTTAACAGGTAACCATAGGCCCCCGCTTTAATGGCTTCGTAAATCGTGTTATCATCATCAAAAACAGTAAGCATAATAACATCAACAGAAGGAAATTTACTTTTAACAATACTAGTAGTGTAAATCCCGTTAGTAGGCATTTCAATATCCATTAGAATCACATCGGGTAATTCTTCCTTTTTGCACGAATTCAAGCTATCCAGCAACTGTTGTCCATCAGAAAATACACCCGTAACCTTAACCTCGGTTACTGTGGATAATCTTTGAGCAACATCCTTTAGCATTAGCTCGTTGTCATCAACAATCGATACCTTTAGCATTCAATTTATTTTAGGTAAAAGTACTCTATCGAATATTTAAATCAATAACCCGAACGGGTGATTTTTAAACAGTAACCATATTCCAACCCTAAACCGGGACTGAATGTAAATATCTGCAAATATGCACACTAGGTTTATATGCTGGGTAATATTACCTGAATAACTGTTCCCTGTCCTTCTTTTCTGTCGAGCATGATGCTTGCACCTATTTCGGCGGCTCTGTTTTCCATGTTTTTTAATCCATGACCCCTGTTTTCATCGCCATTTGTTCCTATCCCATTGTCTCTTATTCGCATTGTAAATTCTGAATTAGCTTCAATATAAATTTCAACAAGGGTTGCTCTGCTGTGCTTAATTATATTTGTTACCGACTCCTGTGCTATCCTGTATAAATTAAGAGTTTGTATGGGAGTTAACTTAATTACTTTGGAAACCTCAGCTTGAACTTGGTGTTCAATTTTACAGCCATTCAGATACTGAAAACACATTTTCCTTATTCCGTCAATAAAATCTTCAACATCAGTGTAATCTGAATGAATGGCCCAGATAGTTTCCCTCAGCTGACCAATTGCTTTTCTTCCAAATGAGCTCAACTCTTCGGCGTATGAATTTCCCTGGTTCGATAGCCTATCAAGGTTGGTGATAATATAGGTAAGCTGTGAGCCAACATTATCATGTAAATCACGAGCAATCCGTTGCCTTTCTTTCTGAATCTTTTGTTGAACTCTTAACTCTTGCATTTGAATTTTGATTTTTCGTAGAGCAAAATATTTTACTACCAAAAAAATTGCAGCTATTAGCAATATTATCTCAACCATTAGCGAGTACCATCTTCTGTAAAAAGGGGTTTTAATATAAGCTGAGAGTATATGCTGTGGTTCGCTCACTATCCCATCAGGGTTAATTGATTTTGCCCATAAACTAACAGAACCGTATGGTAAACGGGGGTAGTTAAGATGAAAGTTTGTGGTTGGCTCCGACCACTCTTCATCTGCTCCCTGAAGTTTATACATCCAGGAAACTTTTTTGGCACTGCTTAAGTAATGAATTCCAATGATTAGGTTCAGAGTGTTCTGGTCGGGCTCAAGAATTATATGCTGATTGTGTGGATTGGCTTCAATACTATCCGTTTTAATTCTGGCTAAATATAACTTTGGGATTTGTTTTTGCTGATATGCATCCTGTAAATTCAGAACTACAACCCCGTTTGATGTAGCCAAATAAAGCTCGTTGGTTTTTGAATAATACTTCGCATCATTCAGCTTGTAGTCACTTCCCGGTAGGATTGGGAAAGATTTTAGCGCAATTAACTTCCCACCATTAAAAATATGGAGATAAGTATCGCTAAGCACAAGCAATCGTTGAGTATTATCCTTAAATATCAGAACTACCCGACTACCCTCAAAACCTTCAGCATAGTTTATAAATTGTTCAGTTTGGGGATTATATATCTGAATTCCTCTCGAATTTCCGATTATAATTGAACTATCATTGTCTTCAAAAATGTAGTTCGAAAAGTTTTCCAGTAAACCATTTTTTGAAGTAAAAACTTTGCTAATACCATTTTCATAGCAAACTAGCCCTTTATCTGTGGTGCCCCAAATAGCATTACCAGCCCTGAATAGTTTATTAACCATTTTAGAGGGAATATCTTCGGCTTCTTGTAATACTTGCCTATGTTGGTTAAGTAACAGTATACCAGAACCGTATGTAGAGATCCATACCGTTCCGTCGGAATTTGGAATAATGCCCGAAATTCCATTCCCATGGAGAAAAATGCTTGCCGAATTGGAGTAAAATTCTTTTACTGAAGCCGGTCCAATTAGCGATAGAAAAGTTCCAACATATAATTTTCCTTCTCTGTTAAAAGAAATTGCCCTGATATTCCTTCTGAATTCTGGCTCATTTGCAAGTAATTTGTATTTCCCGTTTTCATAAACCATCAAACCATCAGAAGTTCCTGCATAAATATTTCCGGCATTATCAATATTAATTGCATTTACTGCTCTGTTAATTTCCGGCAGAAGGCTATAGTTTTTTTTACTCACTCTGTAAATTCCTTCGCCAAATGTTCCTGCCCACAAATGGTTAAAATTGTCAGTACAAACAGTTGTAACGTAGTGGCTCTGAAGATTGGTTAAGGCTGCTCCTGGTTTTAACGAGTTTCCTTCAAACAGTTGTAATCCCTTGTCATTTGTGCTAACAATTATATTGCTATCCCATGCACAGAATGAAGTTGCGTTTTGAAGTTTTTGATATTTTTTTAATACTAATGCAGTGTCGCGTAAGTTAAAAACTCCTAGAAAGTTTTTTAAGAGAATGCCACCTTCGGGAACCCCATTCCTCAACTGAAAACTGTCGCCTACAAAATAGATGTTTGAATTTCCCTTAAATTGCTGTGAGCATTCCGGAGCAACGGTAACTGTATTCAAAGTGAAAGAATCTTTTGCTGTTTTAATAACGGTAAGTTGACCATTTATGCGAAACAAGTACTTGTTCTTTGTAATACTAATAAGATGATTGTTTGGCGTTTGGTTAACTGAATCCTTAAGTATAGTCGATTTGTCCTTTTCAATAATTTCTAGCCCGCCAAATGTTCTGATTATTATTCTGCCATGCTCATCCTCTTTGATATCGTATACCGATACTGAAGATTTGGGGATTATTTGCTTCTGAACCTCCATTGTGTTAGCATCGAGTTGAATAACACCATGCTCGTAGCTACAGAGCCAAATATTCCCCGGCTGCAATTCTGCAATTCTATACACCATAACTGAATCGAGGGCATTCTCAAACCGCGAGCCGTCGAATCTACTCACTCCTTTATCGGTGGCTACCCAAAGGTAACCCTGTTTGCATATGCTTACATGAAAAACGTAATCACTGGATAGTCCGTCTGAAATGTCGAACTTTTCTTGAATAAACTGCTGACAAAAAACAAAAACAGGGGAACCCAATATAAAAAGAAGAAGCAGAATCCTTTGCACAATAACAAGATAAATTGAGAATCAAATTTACATATTTTGGTTCATCTGACTCACCGAGAAAATTGTTTTTTTATTACTTTTTTTGTGCAGTTTTTTTCTTCTAACTATTGAAGATTAGCTCAAATCGTTCAGCTTCTTTTTCCTTGCTTCTAACCTATCAATTTTCACCACAATACATTCCCTCTTTGAGGGGAAATATCATTAACCTTATTCCCTTTGTTCGTACTCTGCCAAGTTACCTTACAAGCAGCAACTTCGGGATGGATTTTTGAGGGATAGTTGTTAAATTATACTTGTTTGGTTGCATCATTTAGTTTGAATGTTTAATAAAAAAGCCTTACGAAAATTGTTTCGCAAGGCTTTCTCCAATTTTAGATAAATTTTAGTGTGCCATTTGTGCACTATTCTTAATTTATTTAACAACCTCAAAGTATGAAGTATAGGCATTATTACCAATAATAATTGCAATACTATAGTAACCCGTATTTAAATCAGAAATATTTATTGTTTCTCGAATCTCACTATTAAATGATTTACGTTGAGAATAGACTAGCTCCCCAACAATATTAAAGATTTGAATTACTGCATCGTTCTTTCCTGCCAGTGCCATTTCAACATTGAGGAAATCAATTGCTGGGTTGGGGTATAATTTAATTTCAGGTAAAACCTGTGTTTCGGCTAAAGTAGTATAGCTAATAACGGCAGTGTCAATCTTTTGGCACAAGTTATTATCTTCTACCGCAACAAAATATGTTCCTGCCGATAAATTTATTGCTGTAACACCTGTTTGCATGTACGGATCGTCCCACTTAATGCTATAAGGAGGTACACCTCCAATCACATTAATTGAAGCCGTTCCTTCTCCAAATGCAGTGGTTGGGTCATCGGGGGTTGTGGTAACCTGAGTTAAAATTTCATCAGGCTCAGTGATTGTAAATGTTTTTTCTTGAGAACAATTGCTATTATCGGTAATAGCTACCGAATAGTTGCCTGGAGCCAACCCATACACTGAGCTTAATGTTCCTCCCATGCTCCATTGGTAACTGTAGGGTGGGTTGCCTTCATATATAAATGTTGAAGCATTCCCGCTATTATCACCAAAACATGCTATATCGTTTGTAGTAACTGAAAATATTAGGGTATCCTTTTCAACCTGAATGGTTTCTGAAGAGGTACAGTTCTTTGAGTCTGTTACAGTAACAGTGTAAGTTCCCTTTTCTAAGCCTGATAAAATTGGAGAAGTTTCACCGGTACTCCACACATAGGTATAAGGCGGGGTTCCTTCAATAATAGTTACACTTGCAGTTCCATCAGCGGGCACATTGCAGGTTGCATTTGTGGATGCGGGGTATGTGGTTAATACCGATTGAAGAACCGTAAAGGTACCAGCAAGTTCGCAACCAAGTGCATCAGATATTTCCACTTCGTAGGAACCAGCCGGAAGATTGAAAATTGCAGACTCTTGTGAGTTTGTGCTCCATGAATATGAATATGGTTCAACTCCATTCGATACATCTAATACCACTGAACCATCCTCAATACCACACGACGCATTCTCAATTTCGTACTCAAAAGAAAACCAAATACAATCGTAACAAGAGGAAGAAATCTCAACTACTTTTAATGAAGACCCGATTAGTATTTCTTTTTTACCGTTACCGTTAATATCATATAATTTCAATCCGTTATACTTTCCGGCAAGCTCTCCAATATTCTGTGTTTGCTGTGTAACCTTTCCGTTTGCATAGAAGTAAGCTACTCCGTTTGAGGTAAAAATAATCTCAGGAACCTGATCTCCGTTTAAATCAGAAACACGAATTCCGTCAATTTTCTCATCTACAAGGTTTAGTGTGGTTACCGGTTGGGAATTTGTTCCATCAAAAATTTCCACTTCCCCATTGTTTGTCCCTGCTATAATATCAAGATTCCCATCGTTGTTATAGTCATATAAATCAAAAGCACTGTAATAATTATTGGGGCCTTTCCACTGCTGCATGTGGGTAACTCCATCAATTATATAAATATTTCCCTTGCACACAACAATTTCCTCATTCTCATCCTCATCAACATTTCCAGTTAGCATAAATGGAACCGCGTAGGCGCCATACTCATACTGCAAACTCCATTTAATGCTGAAATCAACTGGGTTAAGAATATATACTTTACTTCCAGTACTTACAATTAACTCAACGCTTTGGTCGTTATCAATATCAGAAATTGAGATGGCACAAAACTCAGATATGTCCTCGTTATTAAATGTGTATGAACTCTGAATTTCTTTTGTAATACCGTCAATGATCCAAATTTTACCGGTATAAGTTTGGCCCGCAGCAACAATTATCTCCTTAACCCCGTCGCCATCAATGTCGTATATTTCAAAATCGTAGATTCCTGTCCATACCATGTACAGGAAATCCCCATCGCACTGCCATTCCTGCTCATGAGTTTGAGAATCAAAAATGGTAATAATGCCGCTATCGTAGCCACTGGCACTCTCGTACGATATTGTAACAATCTCGTCAACCCCGTCATTATCAATGTCGTCAACTTCAATTGCGTAAAAAGGGCCATCAATTGCTACACTTTTCCATTCAATGGTGGCCAGGTCAGTGCTGGCAACATAGAAATAATCAGCACCTGTTGATGTCCAGCCTGCTCCCCACATTATTTCAGATGTACCATCGTTATCAACATCAGAAATTGCAATTCCTGTTACTCCATGGTCAGGATTATTAACGCTCCACAGTTCAAGTTGAGTAGAGGCATCGAAACAATGCAAAGCCCCCCACTGAGCATCGCCATATATAATTTCGTCTACCCCATCGTTGTTTGTATCATACAACAATAATGCATGAATGTCGACATCTGCTTCAATTTGATACTTGCTCGATTTTAAATCCGCATCAAAAACATCAATATAGTACCAAACTTTTGCTCTCACAATTTCTTTCATTCCATCGTTGTCAATATCTGACAGTTCAACCATATAACCCTGATCATATACGTCACCACTCTCAAACATCCACTTTACATTTACTTCTGAACCATTATAGGCTATAACCTTCCCGCGTGATGTTACGATTTCAAGGTGCTCATCATTGTCAACGTTTCCAATTTTAAAATCGAAGCAACCATAGTTAATCTGGCTTTTTACCGAAAAACTTGTACTATATAGATAAAGTTTATACTCATCAGCAATAACTATTTCAGTATTCCCGTCGTTATCAGCATCACCTACCTGAATGTCGTTAATCTCATTCCCTGAGGGAATGGTAAACTGGTTAATGATTTGCAGGGTATTTGAGTTATACACAAGAACTTTTCCGTTGCTGAACCCTACAAGAAGTTCCTTCACATTGTCGTTGTCAATATCAGCAGCTGTAATCTTCCTAATGCTACTATTATACGCATCGCTTACCCAATTCTGATCATATTTTTGGGTGTTCCCATTGTACTTTAATATGTACCAGTAACCCCAGTAACCTCCATAAAAACTGCTGGGTTGTGCGCTGCAAATAATTTCGTCAACTCCATCACTATCAATGTCAACTGTATTAAGCGATCTTCTTCCAATACAAGTTCCCATTACTGCAAACTCCCAATTTGGGTCACAGCTATTAACTTCGGTTGTTTTAAAATTTTGGTTACTATACTTTTGACTGTTCTCGAATGATTGGTTCCTTTTTTTCTCTAGCTCCCTGGTTTCAGAGTAAGAAAATTTTATTTTTTCTCCATTTTCATTTTGAATTACCCGACCATAGTTATCATATAAAACCTTTTTTAATCTGGTTTCTTCATGATTTTGTGAGAAAACTTGTAAACATCCAAATGGGATAAGGAGAAGGAAAAAAAGTTTTTTCATAACATTATTTTAAAAAGTTTTATAAAAATTCAAATCTACTAACAATGGGTAATAAAAATTCCAATCTTTTGATAAATTAAGAAACTGGTTAAATTTTGTTTTTTAATTATGTCATGTAAAGCTGTATCAAAAAATTGATTTCTCACATCGTTCGAAATGACATTGTTTTTTCGAAGCATTGGTTGTGGGGGGGGCTGAAGAAGCGGGTGGAATCGCCCGCTTCTTCAGCCCCCTACAACCCCACAAAAATTATTTTTTGTCATTTCGTACAAACTGAGAAATCTAAAAAATCGATAATTTAAACAGTTTCTAATAATTGAAAACCCCTGAGGTTTTAATTAAGTATGATTTTAAATTCGTGTGAACGACAAAACATTGAACCCTATTTCATTAATAGTGATAAAATAGCGCTTTAAAAATTGCGCAAATATATACATGAAAAATTAGTTGTAGATATTTTTAATGTATGTTTTATAAGTTGTTTTTCAATTTTTTACTTCAATTCCACCACAAAGCAATCGGGGTAGCTTTTGGCAATTCTATCGCGGTTTTTTTCGGCTTCAATCCTTGTTGAGAATTTACCAACCATCAACCTGTAAACCCTTTCACCATTTACGGTGGCAACCTGAACACGAACATTCTCCTTTAACGACGACTTTAGCTCATCAACTATTCGAAGTAAATTCTCCATTTCCCGGTAGCTTTTAATCTGAATGGTAAAACCTCCGGGTTGCTGTTTAGTAATATTCAGCTCGTACAACTCGTAGTCGGAAGATACTGATGGTTGAGGTTGAGGTTGAGGTTGAGGTTGAGGTTGAGGTTGAGGTTGAGGCGCTACGTTGGGCTTGTCGAAGTGTTGAGGCTGAGGTTGCGTTGTGGGTCGTGGATTCTTTGTTTCGGGGTTTTCCTTCGGCTTTGAAGGAGGTGTTTGGGGTAGTACGTTGCCTTCGTTATCAAGAACCTCTATTCGTACATCGGTAACACCTTCGCTAATAAATCCTAACTTTTCGGCTGCTGAGCGACTCAGGTCGATAATACGGTTGGGCACGAAGGGCCCCCGATCGTTTACCCTTACCACAACCGATTCTCCGCTGGAAATTTGAGTTACTTTTACTAGTGTACCAAAGGGAAGCGAAAGGTGGGCACAAGTACTTTTCGCATGGCTGTACCGCTCGCCCGATGCGGTTGTTCGTCCTTCAAACTTATCAGCATAGAACGATGCTTTCCCCTCCTGAACGTAGCCCGACTGGGCAAAAAGTGTTACTGAAGTAACCATTATTAGTATTACAGCTGAAAATGCCCTCATGGTTATATGTTTTATTGGTTATCAATTTCTGTTTTTCTTCTTTTACGCTCAGTTAGCTGCTCTCGAAGTTTTGAGAGGTTTAGGTAGTAGCTAACCGATACGCTTTCAACCGTTGACCTCGATTCCTCTGGCATTTCCTCGTAATCGTGGTCAAAGAGGTCAGCAAAACCATAGAAAAGTCTTGCATCAGCCTGTAGGGTTCCCCACTTAAACTCTTTGCCCAACCCAAAACCGCCAACCAAACCAAAGTCGAATCGTTCATCGTAAAGTATGTTGATTTTGTATGGTTTCAAATCGAATTCGCCGGTTGTGTTTAACCCCTCTTCAGCCCAAAGCAGGTATGCACCATAGCATCCTGCATTAAGGTGAACAAAGTAGCCCTTATACATGAATCGACCTTGTAAAAACATTGGTAGCTCAATGTAATGGTTCAGGTGCATAAATATTTCCCACTCGCCGTAGGGTTGTCTGTAACCACGCTCTACGTAGTTAAGTTCTGCCTGAAAACCAACGTAATCATTATCGAAATGCTTAACCGTAATTCCATAGTCGCCTCCCATGCGGTAAACCATTTTGGTATCCTGCCAGGGTTTGAAGTTGATTATGGACATGTTGTAGCCAGAACGTGCACCCACATAGGTTTGTGAAAACCCAAGCAGAGCAGGCAGATTTAAAAAAATAACTAGCGTAATCCTTTTTTTCATTCCAAAATCATATTCAATCACTTAATGAGTTTCTCCTCAACCGATGCAATTTTACTTTTAATCCTTCCCATTTCACCCTTCTTTATATCGAAATTGACAGACAGGTAAACTCGTTCACAGTCGGGTTCGAGCGCCCGGTTCGATTCTGCAAGAATTTGAAACGCCTCCTCAAGGGTTGTAGTTTCAACCTGGGTTCCCATGGAAGTGAGCTGATACTCAAATCCTGCAGAGCGAACAACCTTAATAATCCTAGCTACGTATGGGCTAACGCTGGTACCCTTATCGGTTGGGAACATGGCAAAATTCATTAGTACCGACATTATTCAAGGTTTTCAAGGTTAAAACTATACTCCAAATCATACTCCCAAAATGCTCTCACGGTTGATATTTTGGGACTTCCATTCTCTTCGAATATTAGCACAATTTCGGGCTGAATGCCCTTTTTGTACCAACCTGTATCCCAAACACCATTCTTGTTGGAATCAATAATGAAACGGAAGTAGTACTTGCCTGGGGTTACGTAATTGAACGTTACAATACCATCGGTACTAACAATCTTCCTCTCAACAAAAATGCCCTTATCAGTTAAAAGTTCAACAATTACGTTTGGAATCACGTTGGTTAGGTTAAGATTCAGAATTCCAAACTGCTCGGGATCAGCACCAGTAAAGTACAACCTAAGTGTATCGTTTGGAAGCCCGTCGAGATTAACAAAGGTTCCTGGTAAAGCGTTAAACTTGTAGTTAACATTACTTTGCCATGGATAGTCAACGTAAAGGATTCGAGGATTTAAGCTATCAACTACAAACTGGCAGCTATCAATACTGCTTGTGTCAACAAGGTTTTCAATTGAAAGTAGGGTTGTATCGAAACTTTCTATTGGCATATTAAAAACTAGGCGCAGCCTGTCGTTCGGCTTAGGGGAGTTTCCTTTTGGGAACGAAACCTTCACTGGCATAGTTTGAATTTCGCTCTCTTCCTTTGCCTTTTCTTGCTGTCGTCGTTGTGCAATAGACAGAAGAGGTTCTTTATAAACGAGTTTAATAGTATCAATTCGTTCAACCAAATTCTCCATCGAATCGGTTTTCGAGTAGGTTAATTCAACATTCAATGTATCTAGCCCGCTTAAGTAGCTGCTTTTAATCCAGCATGTTAACGTATCACCCTTTAAGTTTCTCTCCTCAATATACCAGTTTTCATCAACCTGAAAATTGGAAAGGGGCCTGACTGCTAGTTCTCCCTGAGGTTTTCGAGTAAAACCAAACTGAATTTTCCTTCTTTCCTTTCTGGAAAAATCGGTTAACGATTGGATTCTGCTTTCCTCCATAAACAATCGCATGGAAAACTCTTCTCGTTTTGCTAAAAGAGTTGTATCAATCCTTAGAAGTGAGTCGCGTTTTGTTGAATCGCTCAATTCAAACAGTTTGCTTGGCGAAAGCAACATGTCATGAGTAACTGGTTGTTTTTTAAAGGCAATAGCTTCGCTCTGCTGGTCGAAAATATAGTTTGAATTCATATCTACCAGGGCAAAAATTTTGTAATCATCCTCCTTGAGGTTGCTAAAGGTAAACTTACCCTCCTTATTGGTTTTTGAAACGTAGCGTGGTCGGGTTGTAACTGGCAAGGAATCTTCCATGCTATTGTATATCATAACAATTACACCTTCCTGAGGTTCGTGAGAGTAGGCATCAACAATTTTTCCTGAGAAGGTAAGCGAATCGATGGTGTTTCCTGTTGAAAAGGCAAACTCGAAGTTGGGAATCTTGTTCCCCTCGTTGTTATCGGCAATGGCGTCGGAAAAGTAGAGCGTGTAGGTTGTGTTTTCGAGGAATGGCTCCTCGAAACTTAACTCCAAACTTTTCCCCTTCTGGGTAATCTTTGGGGGCTTCTCCTGTGGAGGCGAAACAATGAGTTTCTGGTTGATCTCAGGAATTTTGATGTACTCATCGAAGGTAAGCACCACCTTCTTCTCGTTAAAATTCAACGCATTAGGCAGTGGGGCGCTTTTTAGCATTACTGGCGGAGTTTCATCTTTTGGACCACCCTGCGGGGCAACAATTTTTGCGCACTGTGAGAAAGCAAAAAGAATGATAGTCAAAAATAAGATTGACTTAACAGTTCTCACATTGATTTTTAAAAACATACCTCTTACTTTTTGCTTTGTTATGATATTGAAACCTACGCAACAAATTTTTATTGTGTTACTTTATTTCCGAACCGTTTGCCACACTTTCGTTTGGTTGCACAAAACGAAGTTTCCCGTCGGCATCCTCAGCCATCAGAATCATTCCGTGCGACTCAATTCCACGAATTTTTCGTGGAGCCAGGTTAATGAGGATAGCTACCTGACGGCCAACTACTTCATCGGGTTTAAAGTACTCGGCAATACCCGAAACAACGGTTCGCTGGTCAACCCCAGTATCAATTTTTAATTTTAACAACTTTTGGGTTTTTGGAACAACTTCGGCTTCCAGCACAGTACCTGTTCGGATATCCATTTTTGAGAATTCCTCGTAGGTTATTTCCTCTTTCTGTGGATTTGCCTTTTTTGTTGCGCTCTCGTTGGCAGTTTTGGTAGCCTGTAGCTTTGCCAGCTGCTTTTCAACTGTTTCATCCTCAATTTTATCAAACAGTAACTCTGCCTGATTTAGCTGATGACCAGCGCTTAAAACACTCTCTCCAACATTTTCCCAGGTAGTTTGCGTAAGATTCAACATTTTGCAGAGCCTATCTGCCGTGAACGGAAGGAATGGCTCTCCCAAAATGGCCAGGTTTGCAGTTATTTGCAACGAAATATTCAGAATAGTTCCAACTCTTTCGGGTTCTGTTTTGATAAGTTTCCAGGGCTCGGTATCGGCCAGGTACTTATTGCCCAAGCGGGCAAGGTTCATCAGTTCTTTCAACGCTTCCCTAAAACGGAACGATTCAAGGTTCTCCTCAATTGACTTTTTTAACTTTGGAATCTCGTTCAGAATTTCCCTGTCAAAATCAGAAATTGAATCAACATTCGGAACTTTCCCTTCGAAATACTTATGGGTTAAAACCATAGCACGGTTTACGAAGTTTCCAAGAATGGCAACCAGCTCGCTGTTATTGCGGGTTTGGTAATCCTTCCAGGTAAAGTCGTTATCCTTGGTTTCGGGCATATTTGCGGTAAGTGTGTAGCGCAAAACGTCCTGCTTGCCGGGGAATTCTTCTAAGTACTCGTGGAGCCAAACTGCCCAGTTTCGAGATGTGGAAATTTTATCGCCTTCGAGATTTAGGAATTCGTTTGCCGGAACATTGTCGGGCAGGATGTAGCTTCCTTCAGCCTTTAGCATTGCTGGGAAAACGATACAGTGGAAAACGATGTTATCCTTCCCAATAAAATGTATCATGCGGGTTTCCGAATCCTTCCAGTATTTTTCCCAATCGGGAGTCAGCTCACGGGTTGCAGAAATATATCCAATTGGTGCATCAAACCATACGTACAAAACTTTTCCTTCGGCTCCCTCAACTGGAACTGGAACTCCCCAATCCAAATCGCGACTTACAGCTCGTGGCTGCAATCCCATATCGAACCAACTCTTACACTGTCCGAAAACATTGGTTTTCCAATCTTTATGCTCTTCTAAAATCCATTTTTCCAAAAATGGTTGAAACTTATCTAGCGGCAAAAACCAGTGCTTCGTTTCCTTTAGTACCGGAGCCGATCCGCTCAAAGTTGATTTTGGACTTATCAGATCGGTAGCATTCAAGCTGGTTCCGCATTTCTCACACTGATCGCCATACGCATTCGGATTTGAGCAATGCGGACAGGTTCCTGTGATGTACCTATCGGCAAGGAACTGCTTCACTTCCTCGTCATAGTATTGCTGGGTTGTATTCTCAACAAAAACTCCGTCGTCGTAAAGCTTGCGAAAAAACTGCGAGGCAGTTTCGTAGTGCATTTTCGATGAGGTACGCGAGTAGATATCGAAAGCAATGCCGAAACGTTCGAACGAATCCTTTATTATTGAATGGTACTTGTCAACAATTGCCTGTGGCGAAACGCCTTCCTGGCGGGCTTTTATGGTTATTGGCACTCCGTGCTCATCCGATCCGCAGATAGAAATAACCTCCCTTCCTTTCAACCGAAGGTAACGCGTGTAAATATCCGAAGGGATGTAAACGCCTGCGAGATGGCCAATGTGGATTGGTCCGTTTGCGTACGGAAGCGCCGATGTAATAAGGTATCGTTTGGGTGTATTCATCACAAAAAAGATTTGTTTACTCAAAAAAACAAGCCCACATTGGGGCTTTTGTGCCATTTTGTATTATCTTTCATTCCCGTTTGGGTTGAAAAACAACTTACAAAGATATTAATTTTTTATGGAGCTTATAACCCCTCCCACATTAATTGAAGGCGATTTGGTTGGAATTGTGGCACCTGCCCGTAAGGTGAGCGAAGAGGAGGTTCTTCCGGCCATTAATCTACTGAAAAGTTGGGGGTTGAAAGTTTTGTTGAGTAAAAATATTTACGGTTCGTACAATCAATTTTCCGGAACCGACGAAGAGCGCGCTGCCGATTTTCAGGAGATGATTGACGATTCAAAAGTGAAAGCAATTTTTTGCGCTCGTGGAGGCTATGGAAGTATAAGACTTCTCGATTTGCTTGATTTACGTGCCTTACAGCGAAACCCGAAGTGGGTTATTGGCTATAGCGACATTACGGTTTTCCACGGAATGCTAAACACCTGGTTCTTTCTGGAAACCATCCACGGAACAATGCCGCTTAATTTCCCGAAGGACGGAAGCGAAAATCTTTCAACCCAAAGCTTAAGGAGAGTTCTATTTGGTGAAAGTCCAACCTACCATGCCCCATCCCACGAGTTTAACCGATTGGGAACTGCCGAAGGTTTGCTTACCGGTGGGAACCTTTCGATACTTTACAGCGTTGCCGGAACCGATGCTGACATTACCACCGATGGCAAAATTCTTTTTATTGAGGATTTAGACGAGTACCTCTACCACGTTGACCGCATGATGATGAACCTGAAGCATAGCGGTAAATTCACCAACCTTGCAGGATTGGTGGTTGGCAGCATGAACTCCATGAACGATAACACCATTTCTTTCGGGAAATCAGCCTATGAGATCATTAAGGAGTGCGTTGCCAGCTACGATTTTCCTGTTTGCTTCGGATTTCCTGCCGGGCACGAGGAGCCAAACCTGGCAATGGTTATGGCACGCAAGGTAAAGCTCATAGTCGATGAGAACGGAGCAACCCTTTCATTCTCCCCTCCCAGCTGTACTTTGTAATTTTTAAAATCTATTATTAATTGCTTACACGCCTATATGTTACAAACAAAGCAATTCGTCATTGCGAGCCTGCCTGGTAGGCGTCAGGCAGGCGTGAAGAATAATAATCTCCGCCCCCAGCGGGGGCATATAGCGATAGAAAAATGTATTGTGGAATGATTGAGCACCCCAGCGGGGTGCAATAGAAAAGCATTATCTTTGGTTTCAAACCAATAATGGAATTCAATGGCAAATCCATATTACCAAATATCAATGCAGTTGGTTTTCGCTGTGAAACATCGCGACGCGTTAATAAAAAAAGAATTTAGGAACGAATTGCACAATTACATAGGTGGTATTCTTGTAAACCAAAAACATAAACCGCTAGCAATAAATTCAATGCATGATCACATTCATATCTTTTTTGGAATGCATCCCTGCGATATCCCGGCTTTAATACGCGATATCAAATCAGATTCATCGACGTTTGTTAATGAGAAGAAGTTATCTCGGTTTAAGTTTCAGTGGCAGGAAGGTTATGGATTGTTTTCTTATAGCATGTCTCATCGTTCCAATGTAATTGAATACATCGAAAACCAGCAGGAACATCACAAAAAGATTTTGTTTAGGGATGAGTATTTGAATTTTTTGAAAGATTTTCAGGTTGAGTTTAATCCCAAGTATTTGTTTGATTTTTTTGATTAAAGGGTTGAATATTGCACCCCGCTGGGGTGCCTAAAATTATGCATAATTAGGTGCTATCGCTATTCCACCCCTCTGGGGTGGGGAATATCGTGGTTACAATTTTCTATCGCTATTTCACCCCTACGGGGTGGACTCTCCCCCGACGTCTGCCTTTGGCAGATAAATTGGAATGTCCGCAAAAAATCGGTCGGACAGCCTGCCCCGATTCTTTTTATCGGGGATTCCAAGTCTTCCTTCCCTCTTGACTTTCCAATTTACCTGTCATCGGACAGGCGTCCGCTCGTTCTTTTGAGGACTTGGAAACCTGCCTGATCTACGGCAGGCAGGAGTCGAACCTGCCCGACGGCAGGCGGGTCTGCGTTATCAGCGTTCCAGTCATCCAACCTGCCCGACGGCAGGCGGGTCATCCATTCATCCATTCATCCATTCAATCAATTACACACTGAGCATTCTAAGATAAAAACAAGTTTTTATGCAGATAATTTTACAAAGGGTTCATTTCTTTGTGCAACTGCAAAAATTCTAAGCACTATTTTATTTGCCACCGCATTTAAAATGCTTAGCTTATGTTTTCCTTCTGCTACCTTCCTGTTGAAGTAGGATTTTAGCTGCGGATCATGCTGTATTGCAGTGCTGGCCGCTCTAAAAAAGATCGTCTTCAACTCTTTGTTGCTCAAGGGGCTGGTTTTTGTTTTTCCCCTAACACTACTTCCTGACGTATATTCAAACGGAGCTAATCCGCAATGGCAGCTGAACTTTCTTCCATTCTTAAATTTTGTGAAGTTTTCAGTAGCAGCAATACATAGAATGGCTGTCAGCGGACCCACTCCGATCACCTGGCGTATTTTTTCAAACTTGTCTTTGATCTCGTGATTAGCATTCACTATGTCATTCATTTGACTCTCTACGTTTTTAACGGAGACTTCCAACCTATTGATTAATGAGTTGTGCTCGTTTATGGCACCTTCCACATCCAAAGATTCCTGCAGCACCTCCAGCGATTTGAGGCCATTCTTTAGCTGAACCATCACTTTAACATACCGCTGTCTGACGCTCATAAGCACTTTTAGGCGTTGCAGCTGCTCCCCCGGCAGTTTATACGGCTCAAGTTTATGCTTGTTGGACGAGGCATACTGCGCAATTCTACAAGCGTCAACGGCATCATTCTTACCCCGAGTCATTCCGATGGAATGTTTTATCTCAAGGGGATTTACTAGCGAGAAGCAAATACTCCGCTTGTTAAATTCGTAGGCAAGCAATGCGCCATAGTGTCCTGTGTGCTCCATGCAAACCCATAATGTGTGCTTGGAATGTTGTGCTAAATACTTGCAAAACTCGTCAATCCCAGTGGGTGTGTTTGGAAACTTGTTTTTGGCTGATACGATTTGATGTTGCTCATCTACTAAACAAGCATCAAAAACATCTTTGGAAACATCAATGCCAACAAATAATTTTTTCATAACTTTGTTTTTAAGGACGTTATACAAACACTGAAAACCAGCACGGGCTCACACTAACGCTATTATTAAGTCATTAACTTAGCATTCTAAATAGCACGAGAACCCGAGAGGAGATGAGGACTAATGCTCAGTAAAAGTCATAAACTTACTAGTCGAAGTAGGTCACCTCACCTCCTCTGGTTTTCAGAAATATGTAAGGTATAATTTTATTAGATGCAAATCTAATAGCTTGTCGAAGTGTGAACTTTCAAAAAGTCATCCTTCGAACTACCTGTCGGTAGACAGGCGGGTTCAGGATGACAATACAGCAACCTCCTACCACTGCCACTGCCACTGTCATTTCAAGCATTCATTCATTCGTCAGACAGGTCATTCAATATCTGATAACCGATTATTGTCACACTGAGTTTATCGAAGTGTGAACTTTCAAAAAGTCATCCTTCGAACTACCTGTCGGTAGACAGGCGGGTTCAGGATGACAATACAGCAACCTCCTACCACTGCCACTGTCA
>Ga0209203_1000897_pt1 | contig 23206 bp, 21 predicted proteins | sample AD_UKC109_MetaG_FD_184423 | JGI IMG/M metagenome (GOLD analysis project Ga0209203, IMG submission 184423) | Active sludge microbial communities of municipal wastewater-treating anaerobic digesters from Hong Kong - AD_UKC109_MetaG (SPAdes)... | ecosystem: Engineered > Bioreactor > Anaerobic >... | reverse complement strand
TATGGGTTCGTTAATTCTTTCTGCCGGAGCGAAAGGAAAAAGATACTCATTACCTAATTCAAGAATTATGATTCACCAGTTATCAGGTGGATATCAGGGACAGGCCTCCGATATTGATATTCATGCACGTGAAGCCTTGAAATTAAAAACTAGATTGAATGAAGTGATGGCAAAGCACACCGGTAAAACTGTTGAACAGATTGAGAAAGACACTGATCGTGATAACTTTTTCAGTGCTGATGAGGCAGTTGAGTATGGGCTGATTGACAAGGTCATAACAAAACGAAAATAATCAAACTTTGTATCAATAAAAGCCGGTAATTCAAATCATTGAGTTATCGGCTTTTTTTATTTTACAAAGTAACAAAAAATAACTTTAAATTGATGATAATTGCCCCAATAATGGCTGTTGACTAGATTATTGTCAAAAAAGCGAATTATCTGTAAAGAGAAGGTTCGCATACAAGTTTCAAATTTAGTAGAATGAACTTTGACGATAATGTGAAGTCAAGCAAGTTAATTGGCAAGTTGGAAATAGAACGATGACAAAGAAAAGAGATGATGGCAATAAGGATGATTTGAAATACTGCAGTTTTTGCGGGAAGAGCCAAAAAGAAGTTCCTAAATTAATTGCTGGTCCAAGTGTTTACATTTGTGACGAGTGTGTCGATTTATGTAATGAGATTATTCGTGAAGAATTTGAGGAAGCAATTTCTGATGAAGAAATGGCATTACCATCACCAAAAACGATTCATCAATATCTTAATGATTATGTGATTGGTCAAGAACACGCCAAGAAAGTCCTTTCCGTTGCAGTTTATAACCATTACAAAAGAGTTCGATCCAATCAGAAAAATAAAAATCATAAAGATCAAGTTGAGCTCTCAAAATCAAATATTTTGTTGGTTGGTCCAACAGGTTCTGGTAAAACATTGCTTGCAGAAACTCTTGCCAGAGTGCTAAATGTTCCATTCACAATTGCTGATGCCACTTCCCTGACTGAAGCCGGCTATGTCGGTGAAGATGTTGAAAATATCATTCAAAAACTCCTGCAAAAATGTGATTACGATGTTGAAAAAGCTGAAAGCGGAATTGTTTATCTGGATGAAATTGACAAAATTTCTCGGAAATCTGACAATCCTTCGATTACTCGTGATGTTTCCGGTGAAGGTGTACAGCAAGCTCTGTTAAAATTGATTGAAGGGACTGTTGCTTCAGTACCACCCCAAGGTGGACGTAAACATCCTCAACAGGAATTCTTACAAGTAGATACGAAGAATATTCTGTTTATATGTGGAGGAGCATTTTCTGGTCTTGAAAAAATCATTGAGAGACGTTCGCAAAAAACCGGAATAGGATTTTCAGCAGAAGTTAAAGGCAAAAAATCAGACAAAGAAGAATTGGCTCTATTCACTGACTTACAACCGGATGATTTGGTCAATTATGGTTTGATTCCTGAGTTTGTGGGACGCCTGCCGGTTGTAGCAACGCTTGAAATGCTGGATGAAAAAGCACTAATCAAAATTTTGGTTGAACCTAAGAATGCAATTACTAAGCAGTTCAAATATATGTTTGAACTTGATAATGTTGAACTTGATATACGTGACGATGCCTTAATAGCAATTGCGAAGCAAGCGTTGAAACGCAAAACAGGTGCGCGCGGACTTCGTACGATTATGGAAAAAGCATTGCTTGACATCATGTATGACATCCCGGACATGAAAGATGCTAAAAAGGTTGTAATTGATCGTGCCGTTATCGAAGAAGGTAATAATCCCATTGTTGTAAGAGACAGTGTTGCAAAAGTAGTGAATGAAAATTAATTGATGACATCAACTGAAAACAATTTGACAGCGGTTTTGCCACTTAGGGATTTAGTTATTTTCCCGGGAATGGTGGTTCCATTATTTGTTGGTCGTGAAAAATCATTGAAAGCTTTAGAGCATTCAATGAAAAATAATAAACCGATTGTGCTGGTTTCACAGAAAAATGCTGAAACCGATAACCCGGGAATTGAAGACATCTATACTATTGGAACATTAGCGAATATTTTGCAAATGGTCAAATTACAGGATGGCACACATAAGGTTCTCATTGAAGGAATCCACAAAGTCGGCCTCAATCATATTCAGGATGGAGAGTTTTTTACTTCTGTAATTGCAAAAATTGAAGATACCAAAACAGTAAAACCACATGAGCTGGAAGTTTTAGTAAAATCTTTAAAAAAGCAATTTGATTATTTTTCCAAGCAAGACAGTAAAATTCCAAAAGAACTGATTAGTTCCGTCACCAATATTGACGATGCTTCGAAACTGGCAGATACCATATCTGCTCATATCAATATCAGTTTGGATAAAAAGCAGGATCTATTAGAACAACCGGATGTTGCCAAAAGGATTGAGTCACTATTGATGGTTCTTGATACTGAACTCGAGATGATTGAAGTTGAAAAGAAAATTCGTAAAAGAGTGAAAAAACAGATTGAAAGGAATCAAAAAGAATATTATCTGAACGAACAAATTAAGGCAATTCAACGAGAGCTGACCGATATTGATGAGAAGAACTCAGAATATGGTGAATTAGAAAAGAAGATTGCTGAAACAAAACTCAGTCAAAATGCTCGAGAAAAAGTATTACAAGAGCTCAGAAAATTAAAACTCATGCCTCCGATGTCAACTGAAGCAACAGTTGTCAGAAACTATCTGGATACAATACTTAATCTTCCATGGGAAAAGCGTAATAAAGTTAAATCTGATTTGGAATATGCTCGTAAAATTCTGGATGAAGACCATTTTGGATTGGAAGAAGTTAAAGAGAGAATTTTAGAGTTTCTTGCAGTTCAAAAACGCAAGAAAAAAATGAAAGGACCGATTATGTGTTTAGTCGGACCTCCCGGTGTGGGAAAAACATCTCTTGGAAAATCGATCGCAAAAGCAACCAGCCGAGTCTATAGCCGTATGTCTTTAGGTGGCGTCAGGGATGAGGCGGAGATTCGTGGTCATCGAAGAACTTATATTGGTTCGATGCCGGGAAGAATCATTCAAAATCTGACAAAAGCCAAATCATGTAATCCGTTAATGCTGCTGGATGAGTTGGATAAAATGAGTTCTGATTTTCGTGGTGATCCGTCATCAGCATTACTAGAGGTATTAGATCCTGAACAAAACAGTACATTCGCTGATAATTATCTGGATATGGAATTTGACTTGTCAGAGGTGATGTTTATTGCAACGGCAAACTCACTCAATATTCCGGGACCTTTGCGGGATCGTATGGAGGTTATAAGTATTCCGGGTTATACAGAACACGAAAAAATTGAAATTACGATTAAATATTTAATCCCTAAACAGATCGAATCCAACGGATTGAAGAAAAGCGAGCTGACAATCAGCAGAGCGGGTATCAGAGAAATCATCAGATACTATACCAAAGAGTCCGGTGTCAGAAATCTGGAAAGGGAAATATCCAAAGTTTGTCGAAAGGTAGTTAAACAAATTTTAACTGATGATAAAATTAAAAAAATAAATATTTCAATCAAAAACATCGAAGAATATCTTGGTGTCAGAAAAACCAATTATGGCAAAGCTGAGCAAAAGAATGAGGTTGGAATGGTCACAGGGTTAGCTTGGACCGAAGTTGGTGGTGAGTTGTTACAAATCGAATCAACTGTGCTACCTGGAAATGGCAAGCAAATTCTAACCGGGCATCTGGGTAAGGTTATGAAAGAATCCATTCAAGCTTCTTACTCGGTTGTAAAATCAAAAGCTCAGTCGTTGGGAATTGACATCGCTGCATTGGAACAAAAAGACATTCATATTCATGTGCCAGAAGGAGCAACTCCCAAAGATGGTCCTAGTGCCGGTATTGGTATGTGTGTTGCATTGGTTTCGGCATTAACAAATAACCCTGTTCGCTCCGAAATTGCAATGACAGGCGAAATAACATTACGTGGAAAAGTCCTCGAAATTGGCGGTTTGAAAGAGAAACTATTAGCCGCTTTAAGAGGAGGAATAAAAAAAGTAATAATTCCATTTGACAATGCAAAGGATTTGATTAAAATGCCCTCTCAAGTTAAAAATGAGCTGGAAATCATACCTGTTAAATATATCGAAGAAGTATTTGAAATTGCATTGGAGAAGGGGCTGAATCCCATATCTGATGAAGATTTTAACGTCATGCTTGGTATCGATAAAGGTAGTAAAAAATCGCCACGTGAAACTTTTAGTCACTAGCTAAATAAAATAATTGTGAGTGTGGTTGATTGCTCGGCTAAATACTGAAATTATTGGTAAATAATTTAAAAAATAATTACCACTTTTGAAAACAATAGAGTACAATTCGTTTTCGGAATTTTTACTGAATAAGAATATTATTAAAAGTTGATCTCAAAAGGATTTACTTTTTGCTAAATTGGAGTTTATATAAAATGAAAAAAGCAGACTTTATTAAACAAGTAGCTGAGAATGCGGGTGTTTCACAAGCTACAGCAAATTCTTGTCTGGAAGCAATGATTGGAACTGTAACAGAATGTTTGAAAGATGGAGACTCTTTGACTTTTGTTGGATTTGGAACTTTCTCTGTAAAAGAAAGAGCAGCAAGAAAAGGTCGTAATCCAAGAACTGGTGCTACAATTGACATTAAAGCATCAAAAGTTCCTACTTTCAAAGCGGGTAAAGCATTAAAAGACGCTTTAAACTAAATATAAGCCCTAATTTGAAAAACATTGGGTGCTTAGCTCAGCTGGGAGAGCATCGCCCTTACAAGGCGAGGGTCGGGGGTTCGATCCCCTCAGCACCCACCAAACAATGCGGAGTGGTAGTTCAGTTGGTTAGAATACCGGCCTGTCACGCCGGGGGTCGCGGGTTCGAGTCCCGTCCACTCCGCCACTTATCAGAAAGGGTGTCAATGTGACACCCTTTTTTTATTACACAATTAAAATAGTATAGAATTATGCTAAGAGACATTAAACAACAATCATCAGGTTTAACAGCCAAAATATTACTTGGTTTAATTATAATTTCTTTTGTTTTTTGGGGCGTAGGAAGTCAATTAATGACCTCAGGAAATGATTCAGCAGCTGTTGTCAATGGAGACAAAGTCTCATTTGATGATTTTAACCAAGCGGTTCAAGCTGATAGAAATAGAATGACTCAACAATTTGGGGATAGTTTAGGATCAGAATATTTTGAAACTGAGAATTACAAACGAGGAATTTTAAATCGTTTGGTTGAATCTGAACTTTTAAAACAGGAGGCCAGTAAGTTTTCTTATGATGTCAGACCAGAGCGTATCAAAGAATATATTGAATCTGCTCCGGCACTCCAAATTGATGGAAAGTTCAGTAAAGAAGCTTATGCTAATTATCTGAAAAGTGTCAGAAAATCACCGGAGATGTTGCAAGTTCAGATTGAGGACGAATTAAAAACATCTGCAATTCCATTAATGATTTCTGAGACAGCATTTAGTCTTGATTCTGAAATCAAAAAACAAAATCAACTATCAAAACAAAAACGTAACTTCGACTATTTTGAATTGTCAGCCAATGACTTTATGGATAAAGTTGAAGTCACTGATGAAGAAATAGAAAACCATTATACTGAATTTGGTAATGATTATATGACTGAAGAAAAGGTTTCAGTTAACTATATTGAATTATCAGCAGCCGATGTTGCCTCAGAAGTTGAAGTCACTGATGAAGAGGTTGCTACTTACTACACTGAAAAAAAAGACTCTTTGACAAACCCGGAAAAACGCAAAGCTTCACATATATTGCTTCCGGTTAGTAGCGATGATGCAGAAAGTGTCAAAGCTGAAATTGTAAAGGTAGCTGCACGAATAGCGAGTGGTGAAGATTTTGTTGAAGTCGCAAAAGAAGTATCAAAAGACCCGGGTTCAGCTCCTAATGGTGGTGATTTGGGTTGGGTTTCAAAAGGTGATATGGTTAAACCTTTTGAAGATAAGTTATTTTCAATGAATGAGGGTGAAATCTCGGAGCCGGTTCTATCTGATTTTGGTTATCACATTATTAAATTAGATGAAATTCAATTGCCCAATATACCAACATTGGATGAAATCAAAGAAACACTGGTAGATGAGTTGAAACATGAGAAGGCAAATAATCTATTTTTAACTAAAGCAGATGAATTGAATACCATTGTTATCGATTCCGATAATGTTTTAGAAGTCGCTGCTGAGAACTTTGGTTTGTCAGTCCAGACAACTGAAGCTTTCACCAGAAGAGGCGGGATAGGTGTTTCGGCGAATCAAAATTTCATTCAGGCTGCATTTTCTGATACTGTTAAAACAGATAGTGAAACTAGCCAGATGGTAGACTTGGGTGAAAATCACATCGCCTATCTTCACATTAATGAGCTTATGTTACCGACCAAAAAGCCTATAGAAGAAGTCTCAGATATTATTAAAAATAAACTGAAAACAGAGAAATCTAAGGAAATGGCTCAAAAAGAAGTTGAAACATTAGTAGATGCTATTAATAAGGGTGAAAAAACTTTGTCTGAAGCAGCAAATGAGCATGAAAAAACTGTAACGGAAGCAGTTGATGTGGAAAGAATCGGTTCTAAACAGCCATTTATGCTTGTTAAAAATGTATTTAGTTTAAAACTGGATTCTGAGAGTAATAAAGTTGTAAAAGTTGACTCTTCAGGAAATTCTTATGCAGTTGTCATGCTAAAAGCAGTTAATAATCCTGATTCTGAGAGTTTAACTGAAGAAGACAAGTCTCAAATTGCTTCTCAGATTGAAAGAACTTCAACAAATAATGAAGTCGTTAACTTTACAAATTACCTGAAAAGCAAGGCGGATGTGAATATTAACGAAAAGATATTTGAAACTAATCAATAACGAACACTGAGTGATGTCTTTTGACATCACTCATTTGCAATATGCGTAACAACACTCAATCAATTTCCGATAAAATATTTGGCGAATTTGATCGTTTTTTAAAGATTGTAGCCCATAAGCCGGCAGCACCTCATACCCCAACTCCCAAAAGCGAAGCTATTGATGTTGAATTGTCAGATTATGATAAGCGCAACATCCAAGGTTTGATGCGTATTAATCACACCGGAGAGGTGTGTGCTCAGGCACTTTATTATGGACAGGCAATGTTTGCCAAAGATGGCTCAACTCATGCTCATTTGATTCAAGCTGCTGCTGAGGAGCATGATCACTTATACTGGTGCCAAGAAAGGTTAGATGATTTAGGGGCAAGAGTTAGTATCTTAAATCCCTTTTGGTATATCAGTTCATTTGCTTTAGGTGCGACCGCTGCCTTTTTTGGTGATAGAGTCAGTTATGGTTTTGTCATTGAAGTTGAAAATCAGGTTGAGGATCATTTACAGGAACATATTGAGCAAATTCCACAAGAAGATATAAAAACTCACGCAATTCTCAAACAAATGCAATTAGATGAAATTCGTCATGCAAATGATGCCAGAGATGCCGGAGGTTTGGATTTACCAATTCCTGTGAAAAAAATCATGACCGCTATGTCAAAATTTATGAAATTTTTGGTGTACAGAATTTAATAACTTCTTAAAAGTCAGACTGAAAGCACCAGTGCCAAGGTTCATAAATAACTCCCGTTGAGTTATTTCTAGGATAAGAAAGATAAAAACCAAATTGATTCGCATTCTTAACTAGCCAATAAAAAGCATCGCTCTTTTCAAACTCTTCTTCCAGAACGACCTCACCTTTAGAAGTTAAATCAATGGCAAATCCTGTATGATGTTCGCTAAAACCAGGTAAGACGTTCACTTTAAGAATTTCTTCTAACTTCTGACCTTTATTGATTTTATTAAGAATCAGCTTTTTTTGATACTGAATAGATCTAAATGCAGAAATAATCTGGAGTTTGATGCCATCTTTTTTTGCGGCCTTCTTCATTTTCTTCCAGTATCTTCCTGCAAGTGGATGAAGAAAAATATCACGATTAAATATATCTTTCTTGAATCTTTTTAATCGACCGGCTTCAAAGTGAATGGGGAAAGAATATTCATCAATATTCATTAAAACTTTATTGGTTTTTTTTAAATATTGCCAATATAGTTCTAACCAGTTATCGGCTGAAGGATGTAAAAATAACGATTTAGCCTCAGTTTTATAGGATTTGTTTTTGTATTTTTCTTTCAGCTTAACTTTAATTTTATCTTTTTTAACAAGAAGTTTCCCTATTTTTTTATTGTCAAATCGATCCAATATGAAATAAGTATCTGAGGATGATGATTTGGATAGTGAGATTCTAGTCAGCGATGGATTCAATATTTGCCTCCCAGTTTTTTCCATCAAAGCCTTTGACATTGAGATGTAAGTTTGAAAACTCATCTAAACATCTGACATTGATGCTCCATTGATCAGGATGTGAACGGGGTTGATAAAACGACTTGATTCCACATTTTTTGCAAAAAAAATGTTTAGCAATTTTTTTATTGAATTGATAGTTTTCGATGTTATTCCAATCCGTTAATAACTCAAATTCAGATTTTGGGATAATTAAATGTATATAGCCGGTTTTCTCACAAATACTGCAATTACAAGCCAGAATTTCCGTATCTTCGATAGGCTGTGAAAGTTGAAAGGAATACCTAACTTGACCGCAATGACAACCGCCTTTATATTCATAATTACTCATGATCTAAATCATACAAGTTTTAGTTGATTGTTCAATCTTATATTATCTTTTAGTTTCAAAATATGCGATAATCCTGCGGTTTAAATTTCTTAACAAATTATTAGATTCGGGAGAATTTTATGAGTTTTTTTATTTCTGATGCAGTTGCTCAAACTGCAGGTGCGGCACAAGCTCCGAGTGCTTGGGGATCTTTGATTCCATTAATTTTAATTTTTGTTGTTTTTTACTTTTTACTGATTCGCCCACAACAAAAAAAGATGAAAGCTCATCAAGAAATGGTTGCGGCATTGGCAAAAGGTGATGAAGTTACAACCAATGGCGGGATTTTAGGCAAGATTATTTCACTGGATGATTCATTTGTAACGCTTGAAATCGATCAAAATGTCACCATAAAACTACAGCGTGGTGCTGTGGCTCATGTTTTACCTAAAGGGACAATAAAGTCAATTAAGTAGTCAAACAAATTAGTAAGGCAAGTTGCTTTTAGTTGTCATAGCAAAAAAAACAGTATAAAAAAACAGGAAGAACTATGAACCATTATCCATTATGGAAAAATCTTCTTATCGTCATTATTTTGGCATTGGGTGTGTATTATGCATCGCCGAATTTATACGAAAGAAGTCCGGTTATTCAAACCAGTGCAATTAAAGCACAACCGGTTGATGAAAACTTGGTTGCTCAAATTGGTGAGCAATTAGATGCCGCAGGAATTTCCGGGTATAAAATTGTTCAGGAAAATGACACCATCATTACTAAATTTGCGAATGTAGAAGACCAGTTGAAAGGAAAAGAAATCATAAGTGGTCTTGAGGGTTACAAATCAGCATTAAACTTAAGGACTTTTATTCCTGAATGGTTGCAAAATTCGGGCGGAAAAGCCATGAGTTTGGGTTTGGATTTGATGGGCGGAGTTTACTTTCTGATGGAAGTGGATATGGACGAAGCCATGGAAAACAAATACAACCAGATTCGCGGTGATGTTATTCGAATCCTCTCCAAGGAAAAAATTTCTAAAAAAGGAATTAAATGGGACGATGGCAAATTATTAGTCAGTTTTAAATCTGAAGAATTGGCATCTAATGCTTTTGATAAATTGAGAAAGCAAATATCAGAAGTGGGTTTTAAACAACGTAATATTGATGGTGTTGAAACTTTGGTAGGAACTTTAAAGGAAGCCTCAATTTCTGAAATCAAAAACAAGTCGATTGAACAAAATATTTCGACAATCCGTAGCCGTGTTAATGAATTCGGGGTTTCAGAGCCGATTGTACAAAGACAAGGAGCCGATCGTATAGTTGTACAGCTTCCGGGTGTGCAAGATTCATCAGAAATTAAAGATACCCTTGGATCGGTTGCTACATTGGAATATCGTGCTGTGAATATGGACTCAACACAAAATGCTTACCAAATTCATCAATCCGGTAAACCGGCACCATTGGGATATAAAATTTACTTTGAATCAGATGGTCAACCGGTTTTATTAAGCAATCGTATTATTGTTTCCGGAGATCAATTGATAGATGCAACTGCCGGAATTAATCAGGAAACAGGGCAACCACAAGTGTCGGTTCGATTGAATAGTATTGGCGCAAAACGCATGCTTGATTTTACCAAGGACAATGTTGGTAACAATATGGCCGTTGTTTATAAAGATAGAGAACTGATTGGTACAGATCCGGAAACAGGTAAAAAAATCTATCGTCCAAGAGAAACCGTCATTAGTAATGCGGTAATTAATGGAGTCTTTAGTGACCGTTTCCAAACATCAGGTTCAATGACTACAAAAGAAGCATCAAAACTGGCATTGGAATTGCGTTCTGGCTCACTGTCAGCACCGGTTGAAATCGTCAGAGAAAGAACAATCGGGCCATCTTTGGGTAAGGAAAATATTGAAAAAGGTTTTAAATCTGTTGCTGCCGGTTTCGTACTGGTTTTGGTATTTATGCTAATTTACTACAAAGTTTTCGGTATTGTTGCGAATATTGCTTTGACATTTAATGTGGTATTAATGGTTGCCTTGTTGTCTCTATTAGGAGCGACATTAACTTTACCGGGGATTGCCGGGATTGTATTAACGGTTGGTATGGCGGTGGATGCGAATATCTTGATTTTTGAGAGGATAAGAGAGGAGTTGAGACTTGGTACCTCGCCTCAGGGTAGTATTAAAGCCGGCTATGACAAGGCATTGTCAACTATTGCAGATGCCAATATTACTACTTTTATTGCGGCTATTGTGCTATTTGCTTTTGGAACCGGGCCAATTAAAGGCTTTGCTGTGACACTCAGTATCGGTATTGTGACATCCATGTTTACAGCAATTATGGTTTCCAGAGCGATTGTAAATTTGATTTATGGTCGTAAACGCAAATTGCAATCATTGTCAATTTAAGGAGAGGAACATGAAATTTCTAACTAAATTAAAATTTGATTTTATGTCTTATCGTAAGGCAGCATTGGTTTTGTCTCTGACCTTGATTGCGATTTCAATCTCAGCTTTATTTGTTCGGGGGTTGAATTTTGGATTGGATTTTACTGGTGGAACCGCTGTCGTTGTAGAATTTGAAAATAGCCCAAACTTAGAATCCATTCGATCTGCTTTGGAAAAAGATAGCTTTGTGGATGCTTCAGTCCAAAGTTTTGGTTCAGCAAAATCGGTACAAATTCGCTTTCAATCCAAGAACGAGGAAGAGTCAACCCAGTTGAGAGATCAAATTGAAAGAGTGATTCTTTCAATGGACGCTACAGCAGAAGTGGGTAGAGGTGATTTCATCGGCTCTCAAGTTGGGGATGAATTAGTTGAGCAGGGTTCTCTGGCAATTCTATATGCTATTTTTGGAATTTTGTTGTATGTGACGATTCGATTTGAATGGCGTTTTTCACTGGGCTCAGTTATTGCATTGGTGCATGACGTAATAATCACTGTTGGTGTGTTTTCAATCACGCAGATTGAGTTTGATTTAACAATTCTTGCTGCATTGTTGGCGGTGATTGGTTACTCACTTAACGATACGATTGTGGTGTTTGACCGTGTGAGAGAAAACTTTTTGTCGATGCGCAAGAAAACTCCGCAAGAAGTTTTCAATGTCTCTATTAGCCAAACCCTTTCAAGAACGGTGATTACTTCGTTTACCACGTTATTAGTATTACTGGCATTGTTCTTCCTTGGTGGTACAATGATTCACGGGTTTGCTTTTGCTTTGATTGTCGGGATTGTTGTGGGAACATATTCCTCAATCTTTGTAGCAAGTACATCCACATTGGCTTTGGGTGTTTCTCGTGATGATTTGTTACCGGCAGAAAAAGAAGGAGCAAATCTGGATCATATTCCATAGCATTAATTCGGTATCTGTACTTTAGTCCCCTCTTGAGAGGGGATTAAAGATGGGTAACTTCTATGTTCAAACTCATTTACACCAAAGAAAATATCCTGAAAGGAGTCGTTCTTTATAGTGTATTTGATGCAATTGCTGTAATTATCTTAGGAGAATTTTCTTTCCAAAGGCTTTTTGGAATGATGGTTTTAGGGGGCACATTTTATGCTTTTGAGATTCCAAGTTATTTTGCATGGATAGAAAAAAAATCTGAGCAGTATCCACTAAAAAGACGACCTTTCGCCAAAACTCTTTATGCATTAGCATATTTCAACCCTTTGTGGATTGCCAGACATTTGATTGTTATAGATTTATTAACTTCTGGTACAATCAATCCCGATATTTTAACTATTTCTTACAAGTCATTCCTGTTTAATATACCTATTTCATTTTTAGGAAATTTCATCATACAAAACCTAATCACACTACAATTTCGTTATGTTGCCAGCGCTGTGTTTTCAGGATTAATGGCGATTTATTATGCTTTTGCCAAGGTGTTGTTTGGATGAGTTTTTGGCATCGAATCCATCAAATTTTAACGACCAATCAGAATTTATATCTTTTGACTGTGGTTGAATCCACAGGAAGCGCTCCGGGAAAATCTGGCTTTAAAATGATTGTTGCAGAAAATGGTGAGTTATACGGCACTATTGGTGGCGGAATTATGGAATATAATTTGGTTGAAAGAGCAAAAGAAAACTTAAAAAGCTCTCTGTTTCAATCTTTTATTGTTAAACAAGTTCATCAAAAACACGATAAAAATAGTTCAGGAATGATTTGCTCCGGCTCTCAAACGATTTCATTTGTTCCATTGCTTGAAAAAAACTTATCTGCGATTGAACAATGTCTCGATCAAGAACAAATGATTGAACTGAGTTCGCACGGTTTTTCAATCATCAATTTTGAGAATCAAACCGGGTTTGAATATGTTTCTGAGAATAATTGGTATTATCGTGAACTTATCAATCACAAATCAAAAGTTCATATTTTCGGGGCAGGGCATGTGAGTTTTGCAACGTCAGAGCTGTTGTCTAAACTGAATTTTGATGTGTATTTATACGATAACAGAAATAATATCAATACATTCGATAATAACCAGTTTGTCTTCGAGAAATCTATTATTGATTACAAAACAATCAATCAGCATATTGAAGTTAAAGAAAAAGACTATGTGTTAATAATGACACACAAATTTTTTGAAGATAAATTAATATTGTCACAACTTATTAGTCAAACTGTGAAGTATTTGGGCGTATTAGGCAGTAAAAGTAAAATGCAGGCTTTATTTTCTGAACTAACCAATGAAGGATTTCTTGAGTCACAATTAGAAAAAGTCAATACTCCGATTGGTTTGAGTATCAATAGCAAAACAACAGATGAAATCGCTGTGAGTATTGCTGCGGAATTGATTAAAGTTAAGAACAGTTAATTCAATCAACCATCGCATTTTGCGATAATTTCATTGAGAATCTTTTTGTTTAATGTTCCAAGATATTGTCGGGATTCTGTATTTTTACAATCAAATTCGGTCAGAATTTGAATATACATATTTTCGGCATTTTTCAGCTGTTTAGTTCTGAGAAATGATTTTGCAGCAGCTAATTTATCAACCATTTCCAGTTCTTGCTCAGGGGTGAGATTTGTTTGTTTAACTTCTACTTGTTCCTGAGAAAAATACCAAAAACTGATACCCGCAACACCAACCGCAATGATTGCCAATAAGATATAAACCAGTAAATTATTCGATTTCGCAGGAGTAGCTTGAGTGATTGGAATAAATCCTTGAGTCGTGTTTGAGCCTTGTCTTTCCAGACGTTTGATCCATTTATCCAGAATTAAAGTCAATTGATCAGCCGATTGATAACGATCATCCGGGTCTTTAGCAAGCAATCTATCAAGAATGGGTTGCAGAGCGGATTTCTCTTCTGGAAGTGGAGGTGGTGGCTCGTGTACATGAGCATAACTAATTGCAAATGTGTCATCACCTTCGAATAGTTTTCTGCCAATCAGCATTTCATACATGACAACACCCAAAGCATATAAGTCAGAGCGTTCGTCAATTTCTTTCCCTAAAGCTCTTTCCGGACTCATGTAATGAGGTGTTCCAACAACAGCTCCGACACGGGTAAACTCACTGGTTTTTCCCTGAGCTTTGGCAATACCGAAATCCAATAGAACAGCCTTACCTTCTTCATTAAACATGATATTTTCAGGCTTAATGTCGCGATGAAGAGTTTTGCGTTTATGTGAATGAGCTAAAGCACTGCTCATATCTTTCATAATATGCAAAACTTCCAAATCATCCAGAGTTCCACCGCTTAGTTTTGATTTAAGGTCTCCACCTGGCAAGATTTCCATCGCCAGATAGTAGTTTTTGTCAATAACTCCGCAAGAATAAACCGTTACAATATTCGGATGATTGAATTGCGCAACGGTATCGCCTTCCTGTTTTAAATCTTCCAGAATTTTCGGATCATTATTGCTTGGGGAAACAATTTTTATTGCAACTTTACGTTTTGGTTGCAATTGTTCTCCCAAATAAACTTTAGCCATTCCACCACGGCCTATTTCTTTAATGAGCTTAAAATTTGGAATTTTTAACAGTTCTTCTGTCACAATGAGGTTTCCCGATAATGCTATTAATTTGAATAAAAAATCTTTGAAAATTCTAACATTATAAAATTGGAATGCCAAATATATTACCAGAGTTACAAATTTATTAGTCATAATTTGAAAATGGCATGATAGAATGGATTTTCAGAAGAGTTTGGGTACAGAATGTTTAACTACTTTGACAATCAGAAAGAGTTCATGCGTAAGGTGGATACGGCCTGGTTGCGTATGGAATCACCGTCCAATCTGATGATGATTACCGGCATGATGTTTCTGGATAATTTGCCGAATTATGATGATTTTCTTGAAATGGTCAGGAATAACTTCCTTAGTTTCAGACGTTTCCGTCAAAAAGCAGTTATGAATTCCACCGGAACCTATTGGCAGGATGATGAGTTTTTCGATATCAAAGGTCATGTTCGCCGAGCAGCGTTGCCCGGAAATGCCGATTATGCCGAATTACAGGATTTCGTTAGTGACTTGGCATCTTCTCCATTGGATAAATCCAAACCGTTGTGGCAGTTTCATATTGTTGAAAATTACGAGAAAGGACCGGTTGTGGTGATTCGGATTCACCATTGTTATGCTGATGGTATCGCTTTGATTCAAGTGCTTCTATCCATGACAAGTACCGATAGGGAAAAAAGTCTGATACTTCGACCTGACAGTAAAAACAAAGAGCACCACCGTAAACTAGGGATGGTCAGAAGTTTTGTCGATCCGGCAAAAAAACAATTTAATAATTCACTGAAACTACTTGAAAAATTCAAGGATATTGGCATAGAAGCGATTCAAAATCCGGAACTTTTGGAAAAAGGAGCTTCTGAAGTTATTGATATTGTTGGCGAGTTATACAATGCTTTAACTTTACCCGATGATCCACAAACAGTCTTCAAATCTCAACTCAGTGTACGTAAAAATGCGGCATGGGCTGATTCCATTTGTTTGGGAAAAGTCAAAGCAATCGCTTATGCAACCGGCACAACTGTCAATGATGTTTTGATTTCCAATTTGGCCGGAGCATTGCGTGAATACATGCTGGATGTCGGTGAGGATCCCGATGATGTGGTGATTAACGCAACTGTTCCTGTGAATTTAAGACCTTTGGAACATGCAAAAAACTTAGGCAATCATTTTGGGCTAGTGTTTCTAAAATTGCCGATCTTCGAGGAAAATCCACTGAAACGTCTTGAATATGTTCATAATGAGATGAATGAATTAAAAAAATCCAAACAAGCGATTGTTTCATTTGGATTGTTGAGTGCCATCGGTTTAGCACCCGAAGCGATTCAAAACATGATGTTGAATTTGTTTTCCAAAAAGGCGACAACCGTTTTAACCAATGTTCCCGGACCTCAGGTTCCATTGTATATTGCCGGAAGTCGTGTTGAAAAAATGATGTTTTGGGTTCCGCAAAACGGCACAATTGGTATGGGAATCAGTATCTTATCCTATAATGGGAAAGTCGAATTCGGTTTGATTGTTGACAAAAACTTAGTCTCAGATCCGCAAAACGTCATCAAGGAATTTCCCAACCAATTTGATAATCTTCTGGATTGTATGATGATGCACCCCTGGGATGGTGAAATTCATTCGGAAATTATTGATTAAACTCTGTGATTTGAAAAACAGTTGATTTATTAAGATAAGTTATCGATAGGTTCTTGATATATAGCAACCTGATTTCTTCCGTTATTTTTAGCTTTATAAAGTGCCGTATCTGCTACTTTCATAAGGTTTAAGTAGTTGTAGCCAGCTGTTTCGGTGGTGGTTACTCCAAAACTAGCAGTGATGCTGAAGTCATGTCCGGTTTCCTCTTTAGTTTCGATTTGGGAGATAGCTTGACGATATTTTTCAGCAATTTCTTTAATTTCCTCTAAGGATGAATCTCTGATTATTATTGCAAACTCTTCTCCACCTATCCGTGCAAAAGTGACTTTTTCGAATGTCAGACTTTGGCATACCGAGATAGATTTTTTTATAACCCAGTCTCCAATAAGGTGACCATAGAGATCGTTGACTTCTTTAAAATGGTCTAAATCAAAAATCCCATATGCAACTGTCTCACCTTTTTTTTCAGAATAAGGTAATAAATATTCCATATAATTTTTAGCACCTTTTCTATTGAAAATGTAGGTCATATGATCCAGTTCAGAAAGTTTCTTGAACTGTTGCTGTTGTCTTTTTATTTTGTAGCCGATATACAGCAAAATAATAAGCAAGACAGCCATAATAGAATTAATCAAGATTTGATTGGTTCTGGACTTTTCTGACAATTCATTTTTTAATTTTAATAAGTCGTTCTGTTGACTAAGGGACTGAATACGATGGTTTTTTGCCAAATTATCATGCCTAATCGTCTGATAGGCCATTTGTTTAGCCTGCTTGTCAGAATAGAATTCATGTTGTGCTTCGTACTTTTGATTAAGGTATTGATTAGCTGTTTGATAGTCCCCTATGGATTGATAGTGATTCACTAAAACATTCAGAGCAAAGATTTCCTGTTCGGTGCTACCAATTGACTTTCCTTGTTCGATTGATAATTGTGCGTAGTCAACGGCAAGTTTTGTCATCCCCATTTTGTCGTATATTTGAGCATATAAGGCATTTTTTAAACTTATAAGATTTTTGTATTTGGTTTGATTGACTTCATTATCAGCTTCAGATAGCTGTTCTAAAAATTGCTTCAATTTAACAAAATCATCGGTATGCTCAACATTATATCTCAACCATTTGATATTAAGCGCCTGTGCAAAAAGATTTTCGTTTATGTTTCGACAATGATTTATCACTCTGGATATTTGATCCTTATCAATTTTCTCACCTTTATGAAACAAAGCAGTATATTTATTGACACTTGCTTTGCATAACAGTTGTTCTGTTGGATTATCGTCAATGAGCAAGTCAGAGAATTTAATTGTCAGCTCCCATTGTTCCAGCAGTGAATAAGTTATAAAAAATACGGTATAGGCAATATGCCGGGTGGTTTTGTCATTAATCTTGTCAAAATTCGATTCAATATAGTCTAAGCTCTCTATCGCTAAAGCGTAATTGCGGGAAATGATATTAAGGTTGGCAAGCAGAGCCTGAATTCGAATTTTTATCTTTAAATCATTGCAACCGTAGAATAGCTCATTCAGTTTTTGTTTGGCTTCGGAAAAATTACCCTGATATCCAATTTTATATGAATTGAGATACTCCAAGAAGCAAGATTGATATACAGATAATTTGATTTGTGATTGTGTGATTGTACTCAAATTATTCGTGAACAAATCAAAATCTGTAGTCCGAATTGCTTCAGTCTCCAGAAGATATTTTTCAATTTCGTTGCCGACTACCTTTTTGTCAGAAGTATTTTGAGCGATACTCTGAATAGTAACAAATGTGAGGAATGCAAAAAGAACATTCAAACATATTGTTTGAAACCTCTTGTCCATTATAAATGGTTTGTCTGAACTATTCAGTTTAACAAGATTGATTATTGATTATCCGGTTCGTCATCATCCTCAGGAAATAATACGCAGATATGCTCCTTGTTATATGCAATAACATCATCTATAGCTTTTTGAGTTATTCCTGTTGCTGTAAGCATCTCACCAATATTGTTAAACTGTTTCAGTGATTGTGTGCTGCCTAATTCTTCCAAAGCTTTTATTGATATACTCATATTTTCTTCCCAATCCAAGTTATTAACAATATGGAAATATTATCATAGTTATTTTAGTTTTTCTACTTGTTTAATGATATCGTCATTGAGTGTTGTTTTATGAAGAGGAGGAAATACTACAGTTGTCTTTAAACTGATAGCTGTATCTTGCAGATCAGAAACATTAATCTCTTTGATGAATGTATGTTCGATAGGTAAGACAGCACATTCGTATAAAATGATCTTGAAATCCGCTGGGTATGTTTTTAAAAGTATATCAACCAGCACTTTTTTGTACTCTTTGGGTGTGGAAAACTTGCTGAGAGACTTATCTCCTGCTATTCCAACCTGCCATAATATTAGATAAGATGTACTATCAATGGATTTGTTTCTGAACATGAATTGGCTGGCTTCAAGGTGAGTGCATCCGAATCTACCAGGATCGATACCCAGGTCGGCATATAGACAGTCTTCAGCCGAGATTCCTGGTTCCATATGTGCCTGAAAACCCTCGGCTTTGGCCTGTCTTATTGATTCATGAGGAGCCCAGGCAAACACTCCAGGATGTCCGTAAAAGGCTCCACAGACATTTTTCCCTAGTCTTACCTCGCTCAAAATAGCTTCTACCATTTTACGGTAAGTTTTCATCCTTGATATTCCTTCCTGATAATATTTTTGCAGACTTCTGACATCAGGATTCATTTCTTTAACCCAATGTTCCACTAAATTATTAGATGCAGCAACAAATACTACATCAGCTTTTTCAATGTAATTTCTTGAAATTGGTGTGATGTGGGCTCCAAGAGTCATTCCTAAACCAACATTGACCAGTTTACCTTTATGTTTCATGTGTCATAATCCTAAAATCTTTCTGGGAAATTTCCCACGTAACCTGAATGGAGTCAATTTGACTGTTCATTTTTTCACTCACTCTCTTGAAACCTAGTTTTTGATTGGCTTTATTTGCCGGAATATTATCTTTATGACAACGAGCTATTATTTTTCTTGTATTTAAATTATTGAATGCTTGCTGCATTAATAGAGTTTTCGATGAATGAGACAATCCCTTTCTTTGGAACTGTTTTAAAATTATGATTCCAATTTCTGCATCATCAGGGTGCTGACAATTCCATTTCAATCCAATAATTCCAATATTACAATTATCAACTATTGATGATATCTTATAAATCATTAATCTTGATTTTATTCCACTCATTTTTTTTATTACCACTTCAAAACTTTTGTTTGAGGAGGATATTGACAGTGGTTTTGAAATGTACCTTGTTAGAGAGTCATCGGTGTAAATGGAATTGTAAAATTCTCTGTCGTCCTCAGTTAGCAATTCAAGTCTGATTATTGAGTTCTCTAATTTCATTTTTTGACCAATATGGTTAGCTAAAATCAAACAAAATCACCCCAGAGACTATGAATCGCTGCCAAAATAGCAGGTGCGACGGTTTCTGTTCGCAAAATTCTTTGTCCAAATCGAATTGGAGTTAAGCCTGTTGATTCCAGTTGTTGTAAATCTTTCGGAGACCAGCCGCCTTCGGGACCAACGACAATGTCAAATTTTTGCCATTGCAGTTTTGCCAGATCTGAAATAGTTTGGTTTTTTTCCGGTTCGAGTAAAATTCCTTTGCGTTGTTGGTTGCAATATTCTGCTAAGCTGATGGGATTACAAATTTCAGGAATATCGGGACGATAACTCTGCTCACTGGCATTAATTGCAATGCTTTGCCAGTGTTTGAGTTTTTTCTCTACACGATTAGCTGGAAGTTTGACTTCACAAAATTCGCTAAAAATTGGTAAGATTTTGTGGATGCCAAGTTCGGTGGCTTTTTGTACGGTGTAATCCATACGTTCGCCTTTACTCAGACTTTGCACTAACGTGATTTCCAGCGTTGATTTTGGATTTGAATCTACTTCATTGATAACTTTTGCCTGAATTCCTTTTTTGCTAATTTCTTGAATCTCAATGGAATATTCTTTACCAATATGATTAAAAAAATTGATTTGTTGTCCAGTCTTCGCGCGCAATACATTTCGCAGATAATGAGCTTGATCGCCCTCTATGAAGATTTGATTACCAATTTCGGTTGTTTCAGGATAATAAATTCTTATCAATCGCATGGGTTTAGAATCTCTGAGAATTAATAAATGTAAAAAATATGGAAGTGATTATACAGCTTTTATTATTTGCAATATAATGCTGTGATGAAAATATTTTTGATACTTATATCTTACTTGTTAATGTCGGCGTGTACATCGACAAATCCTGTTTATATTCGGAAAGATATTTCACAAGATAACCATATGATTTCTGAGGTTTTAATTGTAGTTGAATATCTCAATATGAAAGAAAACACTGATGGTAGTTTTACTTTTAGCGAGGATGTTAATTTAATCAATCAGGATGAAATATATAATCTGGTTTCAGATGTTTTAGAGGGTAAAGGTTATCCAGTTTCTTCGGCCTATCTGAAGTCCAGCGGTTTTATTATGGATCGTTCCGTAGTTGTTAGGCATTACTACAACGGCGAGAAAAAAGATCAAATGATATCTCCACCTTTTATTCTTAGAAGTTTTAACCTGAATGAATCTATTGTTCAAGGTTTGGAAATTTTGATGTATGAATTGAATAAACCGATGAGTCGTGTTCTTAAAGATTATCGGGCAAGTATTTACAACAATTATCTGGAAGTGATGCCGATGATTGATTTACCGGATGATACAGCTATCCTGCTGGTTGAGTCCTACAGACCTAAAAATGTTTTCTTGGGAAGTTTTGATGTGGGATTCGGAGTAGGGAATTCAAGTGTTTCGATGGGTTTGCACAATCGCCCATATAAACCCAAAACAGAAGTGAATTTTATTCACAAGGGAAGTGGAGATTTGTTATGGTCGAACCAAACGAGTCTATTGGGAGAAGAAAATAAAGAAAAGTTTTTCCAAACTTTTCCGACTCGGCAATAATTAGCAAAGGTCTCTCAAGTGTATTTCAATACATTCTTTACAGGATCCGGTGGAAACTGTAAATAGTAACCGTTTTCAGATAAGGATTGTTTCACCTTTTCAATATCAGCTTGAGCCAATTGAGAGCGACTGTTTAAGTCTAATTCCATCACATGAGTGTATTTGCCAATGAGTTTGAGTAATTCAGGTTGCAAATCCTCAATTTGTTCATTATCGCTAAGATAAAGGTATAAACCTTCCTTAGTGTCGGAACGATATACTTGGCAAATCATTCGACAGTCACCGACTTTGCCAGATTTCTGGGTTGATCGACATCATGTCCTAATAATAGTGCAACATGATAGGAAAGTAGTTGCAAGGGAATATTAAAAACAATCGGTGAAATAAATTCACCGCTGGCTTCTAAGTCAATTAAGTGCAAATCATTTTTATTTAATCCGTGATTTCCTTTATGATCAACAAACACAAAAAGTTCTCCACCTCTGGCACGAACTTCTTCAATATTGGATTTGAGTTTTTCCAGCAAAGTATCATTTGGACAAACAGCAATCACCGGCATATCCTTGTCAACCAATGCCAAAGGACCGTGTTTGAGTTCTCCAGCAGGATAACCTTCAGCATGAATGTATGAAATTTCCTTGAGTTTTAAAGCACCTTCCAATGCAATCGGATAATGCACTCCACGTCCCAGAAATAATGCACTACTGCGATGAGATATTTTTTCTGCAATTTTTATAATTTTGTCGTTTAATAGCAATGCTTGGTTAATTACTCCCGGCAAGGTCCGAAGCTGTTTTGCAAGGTTACATCTTAAATCAGCATCAATGCCATTTATTTCTGCAAACTTAAGTGTTAACAAAGCCAAAACGGACATTTGAGTTGTTAATGCTTTGGTTGAGGCTACACCAATCTCAGGTCCGGCTCGTGTCATCAAGCAATAATCACTTTCTCTGTCCAATGTTGAGTTTTGGACATTGCAAATCGCTAAAGTTGCCAGATAGTTTTCTTGTTTTTTAGCATATCTCAATGCTGCTAATGAATCTGCGGTTTCACCGGATTGTGAAATTGTTAAAAACAAACTGTTTTTGGGAATAACAGGGTTTCTGTATCGATACTCGCTGGCAATTTCAACCTGAGCGGGAATTCTTGCAATCGATTCCAGCCAATATTTGGCAATTAAGCCGGCATGATAAGATGTTCCACAGGCAATAATGTGAATTTGTTCAACATCATTTAATATTTTCTCCAAAGAATCGTCAATGAAGTCATCACAAACTGCACCATCATACAATCTATCCTGTAATGTATTGGCAACAGCAGTTGGTTGTTCATGGATTTCTTTGAGCATATAATGATCATAGCCATCTTTACTCAATGCTTCAGCGGATAATTCAACTGTTTTTAACTCACGCTCTATCAACTCATCGTTTTCATCATAAACTAGACAACTATCGGGTGTGATTTCGACAATATCACCATCTTCAAGATAGTGAAATTGATTGGTTTCATTGATTAGTGCTTGAACATCCGAAGCAATGAAGTTTTCACCTTGGCCCAGTCCAACGATAAGTGGACTGCCTTTTCTGGCACCGATAATTGCTTCCGGTTCTGCACTATTTGTGATTGCGACCGCATAAGCACCGTCCAGTTGGCGAATCGCTTTATGACAGGCTTTTACGAATCCAAATTCTTTTTGGTAATAATGAATCAAATGCACTAATGTTTCGGTGTCGGTATCTGATTTAAACTGATAGCCTTGTTCCTGGAGCATTTTTTTCAAAGGCAAATAATTCTCAATAATTCCATTGTGGACAACAGCTATTGTCTGCTCGGAATCATGCGGATGAGCGTTATTGTTGGTTGGTTCTCCATGAGTTGCCCAACGGGTGTGTCCGATACCGGAATTTCCTGAAACCGGATGTTCCTGTAATTCGATGATCAGGTTATTGAGTT
>Ga0209203_1000895_pt1 | contig 23247 bp, 16 predicted proteins | sample AD_UKC109_MetaG_FD_184423 | JGI IMG/M metagenome (GOLD analysis project Ga0209203, IMG submission 184423) | Active sludge microbial communities of municipal wastewater-treating anaerobic digesters from Hong Kong - AD_UKC109_MetaG (SPAdes)... | ecosystem: Engineered > Bioreactor > Anaerobic >... | reverse complement strand
CAAATATAAATGGTTCCGGTTCAGCTTCGGCGAATAATTTATTTGCTAAAGCTGTTTTTCGCCTTGGTATTCCGGTTTCAGCAAAAAATATTTTTCCTTCAAATATTCAGGGACTGCCTACATGGTTTGAAGTTCGTGTCAGCGAAAAAGGCTATCTTGGACGCAGAGCTGGTTATGACTTTGTGGTTGCAATCAACGGTCAGACCTTGGTTAAAGATTATAATGAACTGGAAAGTGGTGGTTACTTTTTTTATGACTCATCAAAACCGCTACCTTCAAATTTATCTCGTGATGATATTACAGAGATTGGAGTTCCGTTAACTGAGATATGCAATAATAATTATCAAGACCCCAGACTCAGACAAATTTTTAAAAACATTATTTATGTCGGTGCATTGGCATATTTGTTTGATATGGACTTTAGTGTTTTTGAAGAGTCGATTAAAACTCAATTTGCTAAAAAACAAAAGTTAATTGAACCTAATATCAATGCTTTGAAGTTAGGCTATGATTACGCCAAAGAACATTATCAAAGTGTGTGTGATTTGAGAATCCATCGTCGTGATTTGGTTGGTGATCAAATCATGATTGACGGTAATAGTGCATTAGCATTGGGAGCATTATATGCCGGTGTAACGATTGTTGGATGGTATCCAATTACACCTTCGACATCTGTTATTGAGGCTTTTGAAAAATATTGCCATAAATTTCGTATTGATGAAAAGACCGGGAAGAATAAATTCGCAATTATTCAAGCAGAAGATGAGTTGGCTGCGATTGGAATTGTCATTGGCGCATCATGGAATGGAGCGAGAGCATTTACGGCAACATCAGGTCCGGGTTTATCATTAATGAGCGAATTCTTAGGTTTGGCTTATTTTTCTGAAGTGCCTGTTTTTCTGGCAGATATTCAGCGCTCAGGACCGAGCACAGGAATGCCGACCAGGACTCAACAGTCTGATATTATTTCTGCTGCTTACGCTTCCCACGGTGATACTAAAAACGTGTTATTAATTCCATCAACCCCAACTGAATGTTTTGAAATGGCAGGAATTGGTTTGAACTTGGCAGAACGATTACAAACTCCGGTGATTATGCTAAGCGATTTGGATTTGGGCATGAATGTCCATATGACAGATAAAATAACTTGGGATGATTCACAGGTATATGACCGGGGCAAAGTTCTGAATTATGATGATTTGGAAAACATGAAAGAGCGATGGGGACGCTATTTGGATGTCGATGGCGATGGTATTCCATACCGTACTATTCCAGGGACTCATCCGATGAAAGGTTCTTATTTTACTCGTGGTTCATCCCATGATGAATATGCTGTTTATACTGAAGATGGAACTGTCTATGCTCGTGGAATGGAGCGTTTACTAATCAAGTGGGAAACGGCAAAAAAATTAGTTCCAAAGGCTGAAATAATTGAACATGGTAATGATATGGGAATTATCTATTACGGCACCAGTTCTTTTGCAGTAAATGAGGCAGATGATTTGTTGAAGCAACAAGATTGTCAATTGGATGAAATGCGGATTAAATCTTTTCCGTTTGGTGAAGAAGTTGAAAAATTCGTAAAATCCCATTCTACAATATTTGTTGTTGAGCAGAATCGTGATGCGCAAATGAAATCATTATTGGTCAATGAACTACAAGTTGCTCCGACAAAATTCATCTCAGTATTAAATATTGACGGGATGCCGATAACCGCCCAATATATTGCAGAAGAAATACTGGCAAAACTTAAAAACAAAGATAGTCTAAAGGTGGTTCAATGAGTTATTTGAAATCGAATTTCAGACATCCTGATTCGGAGGTCAATGAACTGGGATACACCATGCGTAATTACGAAGGTGTTATTTCAACTTTGTGCGCCGGATGCGGGCATGACTCTATTAGTGCAGCAATTGCTCGTTCCTATTTCGAGATGAATATCGAGCCCCATAAAATTGCAAAAACTTCAGGGATTGGATGTTCTTCTAAAACACCTGCTTATTATCTTGGTAAGGCTCACGGCTTTAATTCAGTCCATGGAAGAATGCCGTCAATTACTACCGGAGCTAATATGGCAAATAGAAATTTGCAATATATTGGAGTTTCCGGTGATGGCGATACCGCATCCATCGGTATGGGGCAATTCGCACATGTGGTTCGCAGAAATCTGAATATGATTTATATCGTCATGAACAATGGTTGTTATGGTTTAACCAAAGGGCAGGATTCTGCTACCGCAGATGTGGGTTCAAAAACAAAAAAAGGAGTTGCTAATCAGTTTTCTTCCATTGATCTATGCCAACTGGCTCTACAACTGGGAGCAGGGTACGTTGCCAGAGGATTTTCTGGAGATAAAAAACAACTGATTCCACTGATCAAAGGAGCTATTGAACATAATGGATTTGCTTTTATTGATGTCATTTCTCCGTGCGTGACGTTTAATAACACACCGCAATCGACTAAAGGTTATGAATATGTTCGTGATCACTTAGAAGCGACGGGAACAATTGATTTTGTACCACTGCGTCAGGAATTAAAAATCATTCACCCTGAAGGAACAAGCAAAGAAGTGACACTTCATGATGGCAGCCGACTCATTTTGCAAAAGAATGAAAACGATTACAATCTGGGAAGTAAAAGAGAAGCAATGAATGCTATTGAAGCTATACGTGAAGAGAATAAAATTCTCACCGGTTTGATATATCTGAACGAAAATACAACGGATACTCACGAAATGATTCATAGTGTGGATGAATCGTTAAATTCATTAACTAAAGAAGATTTGTGTCCGGGGTCTGCGGTTCTTGATGCTTTGAATGAGGGTTTGAGATAGAAAAGTGGTAGTTTAAATACTACCTCTTTTAAGTTTTTCAGCTTCTTCAATCAAGGCTTTGCGTTTGAACAATAGCTGCCATTGAGTTCCGCCCATTTGTGACCATAAAACAGCAGAACGAATTCCTGCTAGAAGTATAGCTCTGATTTTTTCAGTAATTACAGTTTGTTTGAGGTGTTCCGGTTTTCCGTTGAGAATAATTCTTGGTTGCAACAGACTGATCGTTGAACTGTAAATATTTGCCAGTTTTGTCAGTACCGGTATTGAAAAAGGGTCTTCTTGAGTTTGTAGTGTTCTGGACTCATTGAGTCCTTTGCTGATAGCGTTGAGATACTCGCTGTGCTTGTTGAGTTTCCTTTCTAATGTAATGAGAGTCAATGTATAACGTAAAACGGTCAAATAATCACTATCACGATTAAAAGCATAAGTTAATGTTCTTAGCCCGGTTGTCAAATTGTTTAAATCATTCGAGTAGATTTCACTAATGTCATCACAATCAATAACATACAGGCTGTTCAGACTCGCTTCAAAACCATTCAAGTCTCTTACTTTTCCCGTTGATGCCAGTTCGTTGGCAAAATAGGCTGCCTGGCAAATTCCTGCTAATGCTATGGTTTTATTTCTCATACTATTTTTTTGACTTCCAAAACTCACATTTCTCATTGAGTGTATCTGTGTACTGAATTATACCACCACCTAGGCAAACTTCACCATCATAAAACACAACCGATTGTCCGGGAGTGACAGCTCTTTGTGGTGTATCAAAGGTTACTTTAATTGTGTCAGAACCTACTTTTTCAAGAGTACAAGATTGATCCGATTGACGATAACGTGTTTTGGCTTTGCATTTGAGAGGAAAAGTTGGTTCTTCTCCGGAAATCCAATTTAATTTATCGGCAACAAGTTCACTTGAAAGTAGTAACGGATTATCACCGGATTGAACAGCAATTAAGCTGTTTTCATGATGGTTTTTTGCAGCAACAAACCAAGGTAGTTGAGGAGCATCTTTGACGCCACCAATGCCTAAACCTTGTCTTTGTCCAATGGTGTAATACATGAGACCATCGTGTTTGCCAATCACTCTGTTGTTTTCATCAATGATATTTCCGGGGTTGTGCTTGAGATAATGAGAAAGAAAATTTTGAAAGTTTTTCTCGCCGATAAAACAAATTCCCACAGAGTCTTTTTTGTCATGAACAATTAAATCAAGTGATTGAGCAACATCCCGAACCACTGATTTTTCAATTTTACCCAAAGGAAAAATAGAGTAGGCGAGTTGTTCCTGGGTGATTGTGTAAAGAAAATAACTTTGGTCTTTATTTTGATCTTTTCCTTTCAATAATCGGTATTTCCCATCATGAAAATCTTTATCGACATAATGACCGGTCGCCATGAAATTGGCACCTAAGTCCTGAGCGCTTTCCAGAAAGGTTTTAAACTTGATTTCCTTGTTACATAAAATGTCTGGGTTGGGAGTGCGACCAATACGATATTCTTGCAGGAAATCTTCAAAAACATTGTCCCAATATTCTGAGGCGAAGTTCCTCAGATGTAGTTTAACGCCAAGTTTATCTGCAACTGACTGTGCATCCTTTACATCATCATCAGCACTGCATGTTTCTAATGTGTCGTCTTCTTCCCAATTTTTCATAAACATGCCTTCAACATCATACCCTTGCTGTTGAAGCAATGCGACACTAACGGAAGAATCAACTCCGCCTGACATACCCACAATTATTTTTTCTTTTGATGTCATCAATCGTAATAACTAAAAAAATCCAAATCATATTTTTTACCTTTCAGGTAATGATCAATATGATGTAAAACCAGAGGACTTCTGAGCCTGTGAGAGTTTTCTTCCACCTCGTCACGAGTGAGCCATAAACTGCGGATGATTCCTTCATCCAATTCCTGATTAGGAAAGTGTTCTAATGGTTTCCCCGCAAAGCAGGCACGTAAGAAGTGTGTATCACTGTTAGGTGAAGTCCATTGAGAAAATTCTACCAGATGCGTAATTTCAACTTTCCAGGCACTTTCTTCCAAAGTTTCTCTGATAGCCGCTTCAACCAAAGTTTCACCTTTATCAAGATGTCCGGCTGGTTGATTTAGTAGTTTTTGTCCATGCAAACTTTCTTCAACCATGAGAAACTTGTTGTCTTTTTCGACAATTGTAGCGACGGTTACATGAGGAATCCAAATGTCTTTCATTCAGCAAAATGCCTTATTGGTTACAGGCGGTGAATTATAACAGGTTAAAATTGATTTACAAAAAAAGGGCTTTCGATTGAAAGCCCTTGGTACTAAAAAGATGATGATTCTTATCTTTTTGCGTAAGAGCTCATGGTTGAGTTTCTGCTGCTGTCAGCAGTTTGAGCCGGATCACGCATATCACTGGAATGACACCAACCGGTTTTGTGACCTTTGTTATTGCCACCACTTAATTGACCACGAGATTTTTCAATCACACCATCTTCAGGATCGCTAAGGAAAACATCTGTGCCCATGCTGCAATAATCATATCTCCACCATTTGGTCTCAAATGAAGTGGTATAATAGTGAACCTCATTTCTTGCCCAAGTTGGAATGCCGCTGAGCCATGATGATGCACCTGAAGTTGTTAAGTTCGAGTTTGTTCCACAACCTACACCAAACACATCACCAAGTGCTGCCAGGTTGCCTGCTAAAGGAGTTCCTTGATATGGAGTTCCAACTGATTGAATCATGCGACTTCCTGTTGAATAATCCAAACCACTCCAGTAATAAGTGTATAAGTGCAAACTGGCTGCACCACCTTGAGAGTGAGCCACTATACCAAATGAACTGAATTGTGCACCAAAATCTCTGATTCTTTGAGCAAAAGCATCATGAGAACGATTTTGGTTTAAATCATAAAAAACGGCTGAATTTGAAAACTGAGATTGTCTCGGTCCCCACACATCGCTCGAACAATAGCCATGAACCAATAACAATTTGCCACCGGCTTTGGTATTGCTTTTCATAACAGGACGTTGTCCCATCAGCATTTCTTCAGTGATTTGTCCGTTGAATGATTTTGTTGCAGATTTTGGCAATGTAGCCACCTTCATTTCCATGGAGTCAGAACTGACTAATGGAATGAAATGATTGGCATCTTCAATTCTCAGATTTCTTAACTCAAAAGAACCTTGAGCTTTTGCCATAGCCAACCAACGCCCATCTAATTCCACGTTCAATTGGTCTTTTACAACAGTTGTGATTGTACTCACCCAAGAAACAGGTGTCATAACCCCTTTATCGTTGTTACCCCACACTTCAGCGATAATTCTGTAACGATTATCCAATGATTTAGAGTTGTTTTGTACATTCAAACTGATGTTTAAGCGATTGTCATTGATAGTGAATGCAGAAGCTTTGGTTGCGTTTAATGCAATTGATTGTTCAATAACAGGAACATAATGTTCGGTTGTACGGAAAAATGGTGAGCCATCAGGGTTCGTTCCCATTGCTTTGATTTGAACATTATAATCACCGGCTAACTCTGCTTTGAAATCACCGCCAAATAAACCATCATTCGCATTCAAATCACCATGAAGTCCGTCATCAAACATTTCATAAGTCGATTTCAAACCATTTGGATGTGTGACAACCATAGTCGCTGAAGAGATAGGCTTAAAGTCTTTTAAGGCTTCGATGGTATCTTCATTGGTTGTGCTTTGTGTTACAAAGTGAATATTGTGACCTTTGATTTGATCCAGATTCGTTTTGTATGAGTTCAGTTTGTATTTGCTTTCACTGGAAAGTAAAACATAACCGTCAAATTGTTCCGGCTCTCCAATAGTACGAATGCGAAGATTCCAATGACCCTTATTTACGTTTTGAAAATCGTATTTATCCGCCGGATAGTTATTTCTATCCATTCCGTATTTGTTAAATGATCTGTCTCGGGCAATATCTTCTGCAACATGTACTTGTTTTGTAACAGGGTCAACAAGTTCAATTTGCCAGTTTTTCGAACCGTTTGAGAAAACCAGTAATTCAAAGTTGGAATCATCAACCGCAAGTTGTGAGTCCCAATACCAGTTTCCTGATTTGGTTTCAGTCAAACTAACAGGTATTAAAGCAGTTTTTGAAGTGATGGCTGTCTGTTCAGGTTGAACCGGACGCATCAAATCAAATTCTTCAGGTGGTCCTGCAAGTTGTTTGTTGTACAGGTTATTAGCGTTCGCTAATGATGCAATTGCCAGCGACAAAGCCGGTAATAATTTTAATTTCATTTATGCTCCTCTCTTTTGATTTTTTATGGAAGTTTGGGAGGTGACATAATTTGTTAGTATAATTGATGTGTTTTTGTCTCCCCCAAAACGCATGAAAAAATATCACACTATTGAATAAAATTCAAACGAATGTTTTAAATTGAGGTTGCTTTTTTAGTTTTTTTTACATTTGCTATTGATTTCTAATAGTCTTTCTATCTTTCCAATATCATCCCATTGACCTTCATATAGCTCGCCGGTAACTTCTGAATTCTGCATTTTTTGCTTAAGAATAGGAGTAATTGAAAATGTTCCGGCTTGCAAATTTTTTAATAATTCAGGTGTATAAATTCCAATGCCGCTGTATGTATATTTATTTGATGACGCAGATATGTGATTGAGTGATTCATCATCATTGATAGAAAAATCACCGCTAGAATTATGTGGAGGATTGTTGACAAGGATGAGATGAGCGAGAGAATTTAAGTCCTTATTTAATAGTTTTTCGAATGGAAAATCAGTCTTGATGTCGCCGTTTACGACCAAAAATGGTTCTTCATTTAATAATGGCAGAGCTTTAAGAATTCCACCTCCTGTTTCCAAGGGTTCTTCACCCTCGTAGGAATATCTAATTTTGACTCCGTAGTTTTCGCCACTACCCAGTTTTTGCATAATTTGTTGAGCCAACCAACTGACATTTATAACAATGTCGGTAATTCCGGCATGCTTGAGGTTTTCGATATGATGCTCAATAAGTGATTTGCCACAAACTTCAAGTAATGGCTTGGGTTTGACCAAAGTGAGAGGTCTCATTCTTTCACCTTTACCTGCAGCGAGAATTATTGCTCGCATATAGTTTCTATGCTTGGAGAAATATTGTTAATCAATTGCAAGAATTGTTCAAGCTCAGGATAAACATTACAAACTGACTTCACATAGCAAAGAGTCCGGTTAATGTCCTTAAGGTATTGGGGTTTGTTATCACGATAATTGAGGCGGCAAAAGATTCCGATTGCCTTAAGATGTCTTTGAATACCCATGAGGTCAAACCATCTTCTCCATTGATCTTCGGAAATATCTGTCTGATTCGATTCGTTATAAATATTGCGGAATTTATCAGCAGTCTCATAAACCCATTGAGGGTTCCATGAAATATAACAATCTCTAAGCAGGGAAACCAAATCATAAGTAACGGGACCAATCACAGCATCCTGAAAGTCGATAATGCCGGGGTTGTTCTCTTTGGTTTTCATTAAATTGCGACTATGATAATCTCGATGAACAAATGTCTGAGGTTGCTCCAGAGCATTTTTTGTCAATAATTCATAACATTCATTTAATGTATGGCTCTGTTCATCGGTTAGTTCAACATCAAGGTGACGACCAATAAACCAATCGTGAAATAGGCTCAATTCAAATTTTAATAGCTCATCATCATAGCAGGGCAGGTCATTGGTAGAAGTGCTCGCCTGTATTTTATGTAATGAGATGATGGCATCAGAGTACAAAGATTCAAAATTTTCATCATCCAATTTAGAAAGGTATTGAACAGTTCCCAAATCGGATAGTAGTAAAAAACCATCCTCAAGATTCTTCGCTAAAACTTTTGGGACGTTGACTCCGCTTTTTTCCAGTAGTTTTGCAACCTTGATAAATGGTTTACAATCTTCGTGCTCAACCGGAGCATCCATGACTATATAGGTTTGAGATTTTGAAAAGACTCTCCAGTAACTTCTAAAGCTGGCATCACTGGATGCCGGTTTTATGTAACATTCGCTGTCAGATAATACGTTTTGAGTCCAAGCCAGTAATTCCAGCTTCCTATCCATATATATTTAAAAGATGAAAAATCCAATATTACTTTTGTAAAAATATATTTTCAAGCAACTATTGAGTTATTGAAAAATATACAGTCAAAATCAAGGCACCAATAAGGTTTAGTCCAATACCTGTTTTTATCATTTCTTTTATTGGGACTTTGCCACTACTGAAAATAATTGCATTGGGAGCTGTGGCAACAGGCATCATAAAAGCGAAGCTGGCACTAATAGTTGCAGGAAGCATCAATATAATCGGATTGACATTAATAGCCTCTGCTGTTGAAAGCAAAATAGGCATCAATACTGCGGTTGTTGCAGTGTTGCTAGTAATCTCGGTTAGGAAGGAAACCGAAATACATATTATTCCCACGATTAACCAAATCGGATAATCATTTAAAAAGGTTAGCTTACTTGCAATTAAATGGCTCAGACCTGTTTCTTGAAATGCTGTTGCAATCGTTATTCCACCGGCAAATAACAAAAGTATTCCCCAAGGGATTTTATTCACAGCTTCCCAGTCCATTATTTTCTGGCCTTTATCATCACCGAGTGTGAATAACACAACAACTGCCAACAAGGCGACTGATGCATCATTGGCCGTAGGAAAGTTGAATAACTCTCTCCAACCTCCAAATGGTTCAACTCGTGTCATCCATAAGATCGCTGTGATTAAGAATAAGATAAGGATTTTCTTTTGAGAAGATGTGATGCTCAACTTCTTTAAATCATAATCAATAGCTTTATTACTGATAAATAACCGCAGATACAGATAAGTCACAGGTAAAATTATAAAGAGAACCGGAGCAACTTGTTTCATCCAGTTAATAAATCCAATATCCGGTTGTCCGGAGTTTTGGAGTGTTTGAATTAAAATTAAATTTGGTGGTGTCCCAATAGGAGTTGCTATTCCTCCAATGCTTGCTGAGTAGGCTATGCCTAATAATAAAATTGTTGAAAACTTTTTGCAGGAATTATTTTCAACAATAGCTAAAGCAATTGGTAATAGCATTAGTGTTGTTGCTGTATTTGAAATCCACATACTCAGTAATGCCGCAGTAAGCATAAAACTTAACAATAATCTTGTTTGAGATTGTGTACCGATAAATCCGATGACTTTATTGGCAATATAACGATGGGTATGAGTTTGTGACATTGCGGTAGAAAGCATAAACCCACCAAGTAATAAAAGGATTAGCGGACTTCCGTATGATTGTGCGACTTGTTTGCTTGAAAGAATTCCAAACAAGGGAAATGTTCCCAATGGTATTAAGGAACTGACAGGGATTGGAAGTTTTTCAGTCACCCACAACATTGCAGTTATAAGTGTAATAAATAACGTGTGAGACTGAATATTTGAAAGCTCTGATGTATAGATTATGAGTGCTAATATAAGGGTGAAAAAAATTATCAACAGGTTATTCTTTTGCATGGCAAAAATCATATTATATGTTCCTTAAATAACTAAAATTTAACATTAATGCTTGTAATTATACCCAAGAAGAAATTATGATAGTAAGTGTTTTAATCAGGGGACCTTAGAATGCGTCTAAAATATTTAATTATTACAATTATTTCAATTGTGGTTTTACAGGCTTGTAGCAGCTCATCAAATGCTCCAAGAGCTGTAGAAACAGGACCTGCCACTAATCCCGGCGGAGATCCGGTAACAGCAGTGATTACTGCAATTTTTAATCCTTCCGGTGGCGAATTACCATTTCCTACGAATTTAGTATTAAGTGGTACGACCGATTTAACATTAAATGTTCCTGTTGCAGATCCAACGGATTACAGTGATCCTGCAGTAGCGTTGAATGCATTGGATGGATTTTCAACAGTTGCGCCTTGGGCTACTTCTTTCTCAGCAGATATTGCACCAGCTTCTGTAACTCCGGGTCAAAGCGTGAGAGTTTTTCAAGTGACTTTGACTGGTCCTGGTGGTGGAGTGACTGGCATTGTTGCAGAATTACAGGCAGGAATTGATTTCGTTGCTGTTCCAAGCGGTTCTAGTGTTGTTATACTTCCTTTGAAAGCTCTGAAACAAAGCAGTAGCTACATGGCCGTGATTACCAACGGAATTACTGATAATGCAGGTAATATTGCCACGCCGGATCAGACTTATTTTATTGCAAAAAGAACAAGTCCACTTGTAGATGGAAGTGGGAATAGTACTGATCCACTATTAGACAATGCTACCGCTCAAGCGCTTGAACCGTTGAGACAACTTACAAACTCACAAGAGTTCGCCGCATCTTCAATGGGTATTAATCCTGATGATATCGTAGTTTCTTGGGTGATGACAACTCAATCTATTACTCCTGTTTTACAAGCCGCTTATGCAGTGAGTGGTCCGGGTGCAAGTATGTTGTTCCCAACTCCATACAATACTTCTGCACCTCCTATTGGTGGTGCTGGTCTTGCAGATATTTATGTAGGAGTGCAAAGCAGTCCGTATTATTTGTCTGCTCCTTCTGCTGAAAATCCTACAGCTCCATTAAACAGTTTCTGGAAAGCAGCGCCGGGTGCTTATGTTCCTCCATTCAATCAATTTGGCTTAGATCCTACTTCAACAAACTTAACAATAGCCAATCCATTTCCGGTTGCAACTGGGGTAGAAACATATCCCGTGATTATGACTATACCTAATGCAAATAGTGGACACACTAAACCTGAATCTGGCTGGCCGATTGTGGTTTTTCAACATGGAATTACTCGGAATAGAACAGATATGCTAGCAATTGCAGATACCATGGCATCAGTTGGATATGCAGTCATTGCACAAGATTTGGCATTACACGGTGTGACAGATACAACTAATCCGTTTTATGTGGGTGGAGATAATCCACTTGCAGCATTAGCAAGGGAAAGAACCTTTGATTTGGATTTTGTAGATAATGCAACAGGAACAGCTGGTTCTGATGGCATAATAGATGGTTCAGCAACTCACTTTATTAATCTGGCAAACTTGTTGGTATCTCGTGACAATGTCAGACAAGGTGTAGCTGATTTGTTTACATTGACTGACACCATTCCATTTATGGATTACACCGGTGATGGTTTACCTGATTTTGATGGTTCAAGAATTGCATTTGTTTCACAATCATTAGGTTCTATAACTGGAACAATGTATCTTGCCTTGGAAGAAAATGTAACTACCGGTGTACTTTCAGTTGGTGGTGGTGGAATTGCCAAGTTACTGGATGGTTCTCCGGCATTTGGTCCAAGAATCAGAGCAGGGCTTCAGGCTGCGGGCTTAACTCCGGGAACAGCATTATATGAGCAATTTATGACAATCACTCAAACAGTTATTGATGCAGGTGATCCAATTAATTATGCACCGTTAACTGCAGCCAATAATAATATTTTATTCCACGAGGTTTTAGGAGACCAAGTGATTACAAACACTGTGCCGGGAGCACCGCTTTCAGGTACTGAGCCAATCATTGCAGCAATGGGACTGCCGGCAATTTCATCAACAACAGCCAATCCTGAAGGGTTAGATGGAGTTGTGAGATTTACAGCAGGTGATCATGGTAGTTTGTTAGACCCGACAGCCTCATTTGCAGCAACGGTTGAAATGCAATCTCAAATGGCAAGCATGGTTGTTACAGCAGGTACAACAGTTGTTGTAACTGACACATCTGTGGTTCAAGGTCAATAATGAGGAGATTAATGATGAAAAATATTAAACAGAATAAATTAAGTAATGCATTGAAACTAGCAATACTGTCCTCTTCATTAGGTTTGACATCTTTTGCAGGAGCAGTCAGTTTCAATAAGGGAGAGTTCTCTGCAAGTTGGGACACTACAGTATCTTATGGTGTTGCAGTTAGGGTTGAAGAACGCGATGATAGTCTCGTGGGAAAAGCCAATTTGAATGAGTTGGTTGGGTCGAACATTGAAGAAGGAAGACCTTCAACGGTTCAAGAAAGAGCAGCTGCACCGGGACGTTGGTCAATCAATTCGGATAATGGAAATTTGAATTATGACAAAGGTGATAAAATTTCCAATGCTTTGAAATTAACCACCGAGTTTGGATTTAGCTATAAAAGTTTTGGTGGATTCTTCCGAGGAACATCGTTTTATGATTTTACCAATGATTCAAAAGAAGGTTTATCTGAAACTGCCAGAGAATTTGTTGGGCATAAAACTCGTTTGTTAGATGCGTATGTTTATAAAGATTTCAATCTAGGTGAGCAACCTGCAACAATCAGATTAGGTCGTCAGGTTGTGAGTTGGGGCGAGAGTACTTTCATCCAACAAGGCATCAATGTTATTAATCCAGTTGACGTTTCTAAAATTCGTGTGGCTGGTGCGGAGTTAAAAGAAGCGTTCTTACCTATTGATATGGTTTATGGTTCATTTGGAATCACTGAAAACTTATCAATGGAAGCAATGTATATGCTTGAATTTGAGCAAACAGACCCGGATCCTATGGGTACTTATTTTTCAACAAATGACTTTGCAACTCCAGGTGCTGAGTACGTAATGTTAGGGTTCGGCATTGTTCCTGAATATACAGATTTAGCAAGACTTCAGCAAATTGCTGCATTCGCTCCAACTGAAGCTGCAAGAAATTTGTACGCACAGATTGCGGGTAATGTCGAGAATTATTCAATTCAACGGAGTGTGGTGCCCGGAGCAAGTGATCATGGGCAATATGGTGTTTCATTTAAATATTTTTCACCTGAACTCAATGATACAGAGTTTGGTTTATATTATCTAAATTATCATTCGAGATTGCCATTAATTAGTGGTGTAGCTCTAGCTCCGGTTACTCCTGAAAGACCTTCTCCAAGCCCTAATACTGGCACATACTTTACAGAGTATCCTGAAGATATCGAAATGTATGGTTTGAGCTTTAATACCACAATCAATAGTCTAGGACTGTCATTGCAGGGTGAGTACTCTTATCGTCCAAACGTACCTCTTCAGATTGATGATGTGGAAGTATTAATTGCTGCATTGACCCCATTAAATACTTTGATTCCAGCACCGTATAATAGATTTGTATCACAATTAGGTCAATATAATCCGGGTGAAATGATTCAAGGCTGGGAAAGACATGAAGTGAGTCAGTTACAATTCACCGCGACTAAACTTTTTGGACCAAACAATCCATTTAAAGCCGATCAAATTGTCGTATTGGGAGAAGTTGGCTTTACCAATGTGTGGGATTTACCAGACCCAAGCGTGCTGAGATATAATGGTCCGGGTACTGACACTGGTGGCGGTGCGGGAGCATTGACTGGTGGAACGAGTGTGAATCCTGTTACAGAACCCGAAGAGTTTTTCGCAACACCTTTCTCATGGGGTTATCGTTTAGTTACCAGATTTGATTATAATAATGCTTTTGGATTGCCAGTGAATTTATCACCAAGACTTGCATTTAATCATGATGTAAAAGGAACAACTCCTGGACCGGGTGGTAATTTTATTGAAGGCAGTAAATCTGTCACATTAGGACTGGGTGCTGTGTATCTGGAAAAATGGGGTGCTGATTTAAGTTATACCTCATATTTCGGAGGCGGTATTCATAACATGATACATGACAGGGATTTTGTGTCATTGAATGTTAAATATTCATTTTAATAAATAGCATAGGGGACAAATATGAATTTAGTTAAAAAAACATTAGTTGTAGTTCTAACATCCTTGTTAGTTGTTGCATGTTCTAAACCCGAAGACACTAAGACTGTTGCTGAACCAACTGTTACCGAAAATACTTCGAAATGTGGTAATGAAAAGTGTGGTGACACTTCTGAGAGTAAATGTGGAGAATCTTCAGAATCAAAATGTGGAGATAGCTCTGAAAGCAAATGTGGTGAAGAGAAATGTGGTGCGGAGGCTGAGAAAGCTGCTTTAGAAGAAGCTGAAAAACTGGCTGCTGAAGCAAAAGCGGCAGAAGAAGCTGCCCAAGCTGAGGCAGAAAGACAAGCTGCGGAAGCTGCGGCTCAAGCTGAAGCAGAGAAAAAAGCAGCAGCAGAAGCAGCAAAAGCAGAAGCTCAAAGAATTGCAGCTGAAGCCGCTGCTAAGAAAAAAGCAGCTGAAAAAGCAGCTCAAGCAGAAGCTGAGAAATTAGCAGCAGAAACTGAAGCTAATAAAAAAGCGGCAGCAGAAGCTGCACAAGCTGAGGCAGAAAAACTTGCAACAGCAAAAGAAGCTGAAATGAAAGCCGCTGAAGACGCTGCTAAGGCGGAAGCTGAAAGATTAGCCGAAGAAGCTGCAGCAAAAGCTGAAGCAGAGAAAAAAGCTGCAGAAGCTGCTGCTAAGGCGGAAGCTGCGAGATTGGCTGCTCAAGCTAAACCAAAACAAGAAGAGTATAAAATGAATTCTTCTTCAGGTGCTAAAACACCTGTAGGTGCTGAAAGAGCAGGCAACGCAGCCGGAACAATTCCAGCATGGACTGGTGGAATTACTCAACCACCCTCAAGCTACAAGCCTGGTGATCACCATCAAGATCCATTTGCAGGTGATAAAGTTCTATTTACGATAGACTCGAGCAATTATAAGGATTATGAAGACAATCTTTCTGTCGGTCAAAAAGCGATGTTTGAAAAATATCCTGAAACCTACAAAATGAATGTCTATCAATCCAGAAGATCAGCTTCTTTTCCTCAACGTATCTATGATAAAACAGTTGAAAATGGGAAGACAGGTAAGTTACTAGATGATGGTGAAGGTGTATCCGATGTTGCAGAAGGTTTTCCGTTTCCGAATCCGCAAAATGCTTATGAATTAATGTGGAATCATAAACTGAAATACAAAGGTTCAGGCGGTGTGAGATACAACAACCAAGTAGCACCAACAGCTACAGGGCAGTACACTTTAGTAAGACTTAAAGAAGAACTCTTGGGCAAATACTATGCTGAAGGCAATACGATTGCAGATATTGATAACATCTTACTGTATTTCTATCAAGTTGTAGAGTCACCAGCTCGTTTGGCGGGAAGAATTCTATTGGTTCACGAGACTATGAATCAAAAAGAAACACCTAGACAAGCATGGATTTATAATCCGGGTCAAAGACGTGTAAGACGTGCTCCTAACGTTGCTTATGATAATCCGGGTACTGCATCTGATGGATTAAGAACGAATGACATGACAGACATGTTTAATGGTGCGATGGATCGTTTTGACTGGAAAGTTGTTGGTAAGAAGGAAATGTATATCCCTTACAACTCCTATAAAGTTCATAGTGGTGATTTAGACTATTCTGAAATAGTTCAACCAGGTCATTTGAATGCAGATCTCATGCGTTATGAACTTCACAGAGTTTATATCGTTGATGCCACTCTTAAAGAAGGTGTTCGTCACATTAATTCCAGAAGAACATTCTATCTGGATGAAGATAGTTATCAAATCATGTTGATTGATCACTATGATCGCAGAGGAGAAATCTGGCGTTTTTCAGAAGCTCACTGTATCAATTATTATGATGTTCCAACATTTTGGTCAACAGTTGAAACTCATCACGATTTGAGATCCGGTCGTTATGTTGCAGTAGGTCTGGATAATAAAGATCCTGTTAACACATTCAACTCTCCTCTAAGTGAATCAAACTACTCACCACAAGCATTAAGAAGTCGTGGTCGTAGATAATTCCTTAGCATGAGTCATGTTTAGAGTTAAATAAAAGGCTGAATTATTCAGCCTTTTATTTATTAAATATCTTGATATAATCACTTTATTCAGAAGTGGGAAACATTATGAAAATCCGAAAATTTAATAAGTTAATATTAAATCTAATACTATTAATGATAGCGACTGTATCTGTGGGAGAGGAAACAGTAACATCAGAGAGAATGCCTAAATTTGAAAAATCTTTGTATTTGGGAATTAAAACCAATGGCACGACTGTTGCAGCCGTAGGTGAGAGAGGTCATGTTGCTTTAAGCGAAGACTACGGAAGTACATGGATACAAGCAGAAGGAGTTCCCACAAGAGCAACCTTAACGGCAGTTTCCATGATTGGTAGTAATATCTGGGCAGTGGGCCATGATACTACCATTATACACAGCTCAGACAATGGACAAACTTGGACTAAACAATTTGAAGATGTTGAGCGTGAAATGCCTTTGCTTGATGTGTTGTTTATAAACGAAAGTGAAGGATTCGCTGTTGGTGCATACGGAACGTATTTAACAACCTATGATGGTGGAAAAAATTGGAATGATGGTTTGATCTCAGAAGATGAAGACTATCATTTAAACAAAATTATTAAAGTTGATGAATTTAAGTATTTTGTCGTAGCAGAATCCGGTAAAGCATATCGTAGTTTTGACTCAGGTAATAACTGGGAAAGTCTCGATTTACCATATTCCGGCTCAATGTTTGGTGCCATATTGTTTGGGAACGAAATTATAACCTATGGTCTGAGAGGAAATGTCTTAGTGACTTCGGATTTTGGAGATACATTCGAGCAAATTGAGTCGCCAATTCATGATAGTTTATTTGGGTCAGAGCATACAATAAACAATAAAATATTGTTGGTTGGAGCAAACGGTGCGGCTTTGCAGTATAAAAATTTGAGTTTATCAAAAGTAGAACTTCCAAGTAGCGATGGTGATTACGCAGATGTGTTATCTGTAAAAGGTAATATACTGATTTTTATTGGCGAAAACGGTATTAGCACAAAACAATTTAGGTGATGAAATTATGAGTGAAAATTATTCAAAAACGATGGTTTTTTTACAAAATCTCATCTTCAACAATAAAAAACTAATAATCCTATTATTGGTATTAGTTACAGTTGCTATGGGCTTTTTTGCTAGCCAATTAAAAGTTGATGCAGGTTTTAAAAAGCAACTACCTCTTCAGCATGAATACATGAAGACATTCATGGATTATGAGTCTGAATTTGGAGGAGCTAACAGACTACTTATCGCTGTTATGACAAAAGATGGCAGTGATATGTTCACTCCAAGCTTTTTCAGAACGCTTGAAGCGGTAACAGATGATGTTTTCTCAATTAAAGGTGTCTCTCCCGCAAGTGTAACGTCTATCTTTACACCAAATGTCAGATTTGTTGAAGTTGTTGAGGATGGTTTCGCCGGTGGTAATGTAATACCGTCTGACTTTACTCCAACTCCTGCGATGTTCGATTTAGTCAAAGGAAATATCGTTAAAGCAGGTGTTGTCGGTCGATTGGTTGCAGAGAATTTTAACGGTGCGATGGTATGGGCTGAACTACTGGAAGAAGATCCGGTATCTCATGAAAAAATCAACTATCAAAGAGTCGCCGAGCAACTTGAAGAAATTCGTAAGAAACACGAAAAAGGAAATGAAGAGGTTATTCATGTTATTGGATTTGCTAAAATTGTTGGTGATATATCAAATGGAGCAAAATCGGTCGTTTACTTCTTTGGTTTGGCAATTTTAATAACTGCTGTGTTGTTATTCTGGTATTCCGGAAGTATTAAACTGACGATTTATCCACTTATTTGTTCTGTGGTTGCAGTGATATGGCAATTAGGGACTCTAAAACTACTTGGATTCGGAATCGATCCGATGAATATCCTCACACCTTTTTTGATATTTGCAATAGGCGTCAGTCATGGAGTACAAATGATTTCGACGTGGACTGATCAAATTATCGCCCATCCACATGGCGAATGGGACGGAGATCATGCGGCGAGAGCGACTTTTGCAATATTATTAGCACCCGGAATTATTGCTTTACTTTCTGATACAATCGGATTTGCAACAATTTACTTTATTGATATTCGCATCATTCAGGAATTAGCAATTACAGCAACAATAGGTGTGGCGTTGATTATTATTACCAACTTGATTTTGATGCCTATTCTTTTATCAACTATAAACACAGCGAATTTTAGTAAGTTTTGCCAAAAATGCCTTGATAAGAAAAATAGCGACTCAAGCTTTTGGAAAGCCATTGCCGGATTTGCAAAGAATCCTCTGGCTACACTTTCCGTACTTGTATTAATTGGTTTATTTTATTTCGGTTATATGAAATCTCAGGAAATGCAAATTGGTGATTCTCAAGCTGGTGTTCCTGAATTAAGACCGGATGCAAAATATAATCTCGATGCTCAAACAATTAGTAGTGAGTTTTCATTAGGTGTTGACATGATTAGTGTGATTGCAGAATCAAGTGGTAATGCCTGTACCGAGAGTTATAAAGCAATGGAAAATATCGATCGTTTCGCATGGCACATGCAAAATGTTGAAGGTGTTCAAAAAGTAATAACTCTTTCTCAATATGCTAAAGTGATTACAGCAGGATGGAATGAAGGTAGTCCGAAGTGGAAAACATTATCGAGAAATCAATTTGTTATGAGGCAAAGTTTATCCGGAATCGAGACAGATACCGGGTTATTAAACAAGGATTGTAGTGCAATGCCGGTGATGATTTTTACTGAAGATCATAAAGCCTCAACTATTTCCCGAGTTGTTGCGGCAGTGGATGAGTATCGTGAAGCTTACCCTCCAAAAGTTGATAAAAACCTTACAGAAGCTGTAGATTCAGTTTATGCCTTTGATAGAAATGATAGTGCCTCTGTCAATAATCTAATCACTGCAATCAACGCCTTGGGAGATGAGACTCCAATAAAACTATCTGCAATTGGAGACTCTGTCAGTGGTTTTGATGCCAATTCAAAAGCTGATATGGATTCATTAAGTAGCGTTATTGAAACATTTAAGACCAATAACCCTAAAAAACAAACTCACTTGGATGAGCTTGCAGAAGGGGAAGTTCGTTTCCGTTTGGCAACCGGTAATGTTGGTGTAATGGCTTCAACAAATGATGTTGTAAAAGCAGCTCAAATGCCAATGCTGATTTTGGTCTATGCTGCAATTATTGTATTGTGTCTATTAACTTTCAGATCTGTATTTGGCACACTTACAATTGTAATCCCGCTAGCATTAGTTTCTTTCCTGGCTTATGCATTAATGGCATTTATGGGTATTGGACTAAAGGTTAACACCTTGCCGGTCGTGGCTTTAGGTGTTGGTATCGGAGTGGATTACGGAATTTACATCTTTAGTAAACTCCAAGGATTCCTCAAAGAAGGAAAGAGTCTCTATGATGCTTATTACACAACTTTGAGATTAACCGGTAAAGCTGTTTTCTTTACAGCAATCACCTTGGCTGTTGGAGTAGGAACCTGGATGTTCAGTGATTTACAATTCCAGGCTGATATGGGTATCTTACTTGCCTTCATGTTTGTTTTGAATATGTTAGGTGCATTACTGATACTTCCTGCGTTGGCATTCTGGTTGATGCCAAAATACAGAAAAGCGTTATAACATTTATATTTATGCCCTGACAATATCATTTTTCGTGATATTGTTGGGGTATAATGTCGCTATTAAAATCATTTAAAAGCAATGCCTGACTTTGTTCTTGTTGGAATTGATTCAAAATTAAATCCAAAGTATCAAATCAATTATAACTCTGATTCTTTTTCTGTCGAGAAGAGGAATATTTCTTCATGGTCAGAAATCACAACAGGTAATAACAGACAATTGATTTTTACTCTACCGGCTCAATTGGTTTATCACACCAGAGTCAAAATACCGTCAAAGAATGAAGAAATTATTCGCCAATCACTTCCGAATTTAATTGAAGAAGAGCTAGCAAATGATATTGAATTGAATCATTATGCTTATCTTCAATCCAATGATGAATATCATCAAGTAGCAGTTGTATCAAATTCAATAATAACTGAAATTTACAATAAGATTGTCGAGTATGGGTTTAAAAATCCTAAACTTTATTCAGAGATTTACTTATGCCCTAGCCATGAAGATTGCACGGTATGTAATTTTGAAGACTACTTCATCATAAATTTTGACCATAAAGGAACGAAAATAAATAATGATCAAAAGACACTCAACAACTATCTTCAGTTAATCGGAGCTGGCAAAACGATTGTTTATACAGAAAAGGAACTTCCAGGAATAGAGTTTAAAAATCCTGAAATTAGAAAAGTTGATATTGCTAAATTGACTTTGAAGACAATAACTTCTAAAGAATATATTAATTTATTTCAAGGAAAGTATTCAATTGACTCTCAAAAACATAAACAGAAATCACCAATTAAAAAACTTCTAGTTCTGTGTAGTTTACTAATTATAAGCTGGCTTACAATTAACGTGATAGGCTTGAACTCTTTGTCGAATAAAGCCGAAGAAGTCCAATTTAAGCAAAGGGAACTTCTGTCCGATTTAATCCCGGATATCACACCTGCGGAATTGAACAATCCTTATGCTGGGATGTTGTCCCGATTAAAAATTTCAGAGAACTCGAACTCTAATAACAGTGGTGATACTTTTATTAAATCACTCAGTTATTTAGGCAAGGCTTTACAAGGTAATAAAGATGTTTATGTACTCTCAATTCGATTAAGAGAAGATAAACTGGAAGTTAAAATTCAATCTCAAGACATTTCATCACTCAATGCTTTCCAATCTAATTTAGAAAAGAATTCATTCGATATGCGTGTGAAAACAGGAACGAGAGACTCCAATAATGATGGAATCTCATCAGTGATTACAATGGAGAGATTGTAATGTCGGGAATAACAAATTTAATAAGCAAACTGAGCGATAGTGAACGCAAATTGTTGGTTCGTGGGAGTGTTCTCGTCTTTCTTGCTTTATTTTGGGCATTTGTTTATAAACCCATCAATCAATCCATCGAATCCAAAGAAAAGCATCTGACAGAACTTGAAAATCAATATACCGAAATGCAAAGCTCGCAAGGATTGCTTAGAAAAACAATAAATACAGCAAAAACTCGTGATTTAAGCAAGCCATTTATTTCTTGGGTTGATGGACAATTGCTTAGCAGTGGTTTATCAGATTATGTTTCGCGTTCTGAACCAAAGGATAATCAAACCTTAATTCTGACATTTGAAAATGTCGCATTTGATGAGTTGATTTCGTGGTTACAACCAATGATTAGCCAATATAGTATTAATGTGAGCGAAGCTGATATCAATTTAACTGATAAAACCAATGGTCGTTGTAATGTTAGAATCACATTGGAAGAAAAAATATGAAGCTGATTAAATACCTTATCATTCTAATAATTTTATTCGTTTTGGTGATTATATTCACACCTTTAAAACTCTATTATCCGCATATTTCACAACAACTCAGACCGGTTCAACTTCAAAATATCAGTGGTTCAGCAGTTAAAGGTTCAGCCGAATCGGTAAATTATATTGGTATGAATCTCGGCTCGCTATCTTGGTTAACTTACCCGAGTTCTTACAATGAATTAACTGTTGATTTTAACCTTGAAAGTCCTCAATATGATTTTCACGGAAAACTCAGTCAGACTCCTTCGGCTCAGATATTGAAAGATTTCAGAGGAACAATGGACTGGAAGCAGATTGAAAAATTTGTGAATGTTAAATATGGAGAGATTTCAGGATATTTTGATTTTAATTTTCAGACCATCGAAATCAGAGATGAAAAAATTCATAAAATCATTGGAAAAGCAACGAGTAAAGAACTCAAAATTATCAAGCCAATTCAAAAAGATATCGGAGAAATTGAGATAGATTTCTCAACGGATACTCCGGCAATCATTGCCGGAGTTGTTAATAGCAAATCCAATGTCATCAATGTCTCAGGAGCCGTTTATATTCATAAAAACCACCGTTGGGAAGTTAAACTGACATTGATTCCGATGCCGGGAGAATATGAAATTGAATACCTGCTTCAAGGAATTGGTGAGAAACGCCCTGGTGGCGGTCGAATGCTGAATTTAGCAGGGTTTTATTAAATCGAGCTTTATAAAACTCAAGGAAATCAATTTGAAATTTACACTCAAAAAAACAGATCAGACAATCAATAAAGCTAGAAGAGGGCAGTTAGACTTTGAGCGTGGCAGTGTACAAACTCCGTGCTTCATGCCGGTTGGAACCTATGGAACTGTTAAAGGCATGACACCGGATGATGTGAAAGCCATTGGCGCGGAAATCATTCTCGGTAACACTTTTCATCTCATGCTCAGACCCGGAACCGATGTGATTGAAGCACACGGAGATTTGCATGATTTTATGAATTGGGATAAACCAATTTTGACCGATTCAGGTGGTTTTCAGGTATTTTCGCTGGCAAAACGACGCAAAATTACCGAAGAAGGCGTAACTTTTGCTTCGCCGGTTGATGGTTCCAGAGTGTTTATGGGACCCGAGGAATCTATGCAAGTCCAGACTAAATTGGGCTCTGATATTGTCATGATTTTTGATGAGTGTACACCTTACCCAGCGGATGAAAAAACAGCTGCTGAATCAATGAGATTATCACTTCGTTGGGCAAAACGCTCGAAAGATGCTTTTAAGCAAAACAACAACCCCAATGCGTTATTTGGTATTGTTCAAGG
>Ga0209203_1000891_pt1 | contig 23334 bp, 21 predicted proteins | sample AD_UKC109_MetaG_FD_184423 | JGI IMG/M metagenome (GOLD analysis project Ga0209203, IMG submission 184423) | Active sludge microbial communities of municipal wastewater-treating anaerobic digesters from Hong Kong - AD_UKC109_MetaG (SPAdes)... | ecosystem: Engineered > Bioreactor > Anaerobic >... | reverse complement strand
AGTGAAATAAACAAAAGGGTTCATGCTTGCCAAATAACTTTATTCTGATTTTATTATGTGCGGGTGAATGTTATGAATTATCAGGATATAATACAGGGTATTGCCACGAGGCTTTCTTCGATTAATCCTTATAAGGCCATTATCTTCGGCTCTTATGCCCATGGTGAGCCGTCACAGGATAGTGATGTTGATATAATAGTAGTACTGAATAAAAAAGGTTTCCCTGCTGATTATAATGAAATGATGGAGAATCACCGTACAGTCAGAAAATTGCTTCGTGATATTAATAGAGAGACGGCTTTGGATATTATTGTGTATACAATCGATGAATGGGAATCTTTCATAAAGACAGGTAGTTATTTTTCACGGGTAGTTCTTGAAAAAGGAAAGGCTATAGCATGAAAGAAAGAGTTCGGGAATGGCTCGATTATGCGAAGATGGATCTCCTGTCTGCATGTAAACTATCTGAAGATGAAAACTTAACTTCATCAACTGCATTTCATTCTCATCAATGTTGTGAAAAATCATTCAAAGCTTTAATTGAATATACAGAAAAAACTGTACCTAAAATTCATGATCTTGTAAAGCTTTATCATGATGTTAAAAAATATATCGATTTCGCCTCTTGTTTGCTCGAACGTGTATCAGTTCTGGCTGGTCAATAAACAATATCCATTCGTTTTATAAAAACGTATTTGCAGACCAGTCAGGATATATCTCTAATCCATAAACTTTAACTATTCTTAAAAAACACTTGATCACATAAAACCCCCCGCATAATTGGATTAATTTCGCAAATGGAGTTTTTATGACTGAATTAAACGGGCGCCAGAGGAGAAAACTTAAATCTCTTGCCCATCACCTTAACCCTGTTGTCCAGATCGGACAGAAGGGGCTTACCGAAGCCCTGATAAAAGCTGTAGATAAAGCGCTGAGTGATCATGAGCTGATTAAAGTTAAATTTGTCGATTTTAAAGAGGAGAAACATGATCTTGCTGATGATGTAGTAAAAGAGACAGGCTCCGCCCTTGTTGGTATGATCGGCAATATCGCGATTCTCTACAGGGAAAACCCTGAGCTTGAAAGAAAAGAAAGGATTAATCCCGGCCAGTAAGCTTTATCATAAAGCAGTTTTATTTTGAAAATAAGTCCTTGTATGTTTTACAGGATTATTTAATTCCATGTCAGAATTCAGGAGATATAAAGAATGAAAAAGTACAACGTAGTGATTGTGGGCGCGCTGGGAGCAGTGGGCAATGAGTTCAGAAAAATACTGCTTCAGAGAAAGTTTCCTATAGATAAGATTAAGTTTGTTGACCTTACAGATGTAGGCACAGAAGTAGAGTTCGGTGACAGGAAGGTCACTGTTGAAGCTCCATCTGATGGTACATTTAAAGGTTACGATATAGCTCTCTTCTCCGCTGGTGGAGATGTGAGCCTCGAGATTGCAAAAAAAGCTGCGGCAGACGGATGCATAGTCATAGACAACAGCTCCGCATGGAGGATGGATCCTGAAGTTCCCCTTGTTGTTCCGGAAGTTAATCCTGATGATGTTAAATGGCATAAGGGTATAATTGCAAACCCTAACTGTTCAACAATACAGATGCTCCTCCCTCTGAAGCATATACATGACGCTGCGAAAATAAAACGTGTTGTCGTGAGCACATACCAGGCTGTGTCAGGTACAGGGATAAAAGCTATTGAAGAGTGCCGTAACCAGGCTGCTGAAGCTGCGCAGGGGAAAGCTGTTTCCAAAGTCAGTGTTTACCCCCACCAGATAGCATTTAATGCTCTTCCCCATATCGATGTATTTCTTGATAACGGCTACACCAAGGAAGAGATGAAGATGGTGAATGAGACAAGAAAGATTATGGGGGATAACTCAATAAGGCTCACATCTACAACAGTGCGGATACCTGTAATCTACGGCCATTCAGAATCAATCAATATCGAGACAGAGAAGAAGCTCTCTGCAGCTGATGTCAGGAAACTCCTCACAGGGAAGCCGGGAATAACAGTGGTCGATAATCCGGCAAATAATGAATATCCCATGCCGGTAAACGCGGCAGGTAAGGACGATGTTTTTGTAGGAAGAATCCGTGAAGATGAATCAATAGATAACGGGATCAACATATGGGTTGTTTCTGATAATATCAGGAAAGGGGCAGCTCTTAACACAATACAGATTGCAGAACTCCTGATAGAGAAGGGACTTGTGTAATCAGTTTATTCCGTAATCCGGCTGAGTCAATTCAGCCTTATAATACCCTCGGGGAGATCATTGCGGTTTTTAACGATCTCTTTTGAGGGTTTTTTATTTTAACAATAAATTGAGATTTGTCACTATAAATTAAGGGCTTTTAATCCTTAATATATTTGTGTTAATGGCCGAAGTTATATATATTAACGTTATAATGCAGGTCTTTTATGAAAAAAATAATTTTTTACTTCGAACCTTCAGTCCAGGGGATCCTCGCTAAAAAGAAAAATGCGGCGGGGGAGGTTAAGACTGTGCTTTCGTCAAAATATAATTTCGTTTCAGAGAATGAAATTGTCGCAAGAGTAATTGATGTACAGGATGAGTCTGATATACCCTCTCTGATTGATGCAGGTTATGAGTATTATAATGTTCAGAATTACAGCTCCATATCAACCGGAAGAGGTATAAGGTTCGATGATACTTTAAAAGCCTATGTTTCTTCTTATTACGGGTTTGTTATTATAAAAGATGGTAAAATACAGCTTCTTTCACCTCTTGCTTATTCGAAAGATAAAATTAATGCTTATTATTATATATACCCTACAAAATCCGGTGTTTATCCTTCATACAGGGAGGTGCATGATATTCTTCATGTTGAGAAGATTGTATATCCGGTATCAAGGGAGAAATTTGAAAAACAGATTGATGCTTTCGATAAGGAGCATCCTCAGCTTGCCCGTGTGATTGTTGCTGAAGGGAAAGCACCTGTAAACGGTTATGATGAATACTATGAGCCTCTGCTTAGTCTTGAAAAAAAAGTTGGTAAAGTACTTGCAGATGGAAGAATAGACTACAAGGAGCAGGATTCAATTATTCAGGTGCAGAAAAACCAGGAGGTACTTCAGAGAATTCCTGAGGTGAAGCCTGAAGATGGTTACGATGTTTTCGGAGAGGTTGTCTCTGCGGAACGGGAGGAGAAAGGCGGGCTGAAGCGTGGAGAAAATATAGTACAGTCCGGTTTTGATGAGTCGATTTTTCTTTCAGGTATTGACGGGTGCCTCAATATATCGAATAACAAGGTCAGCGTTATGCCGGTAGCAGTAATACAGGGTGATGTTGATCTCGATTCAGGAAATATTCAATTCAATGGGACTGTGAGAATTACAGGTTCTGTTAAATCCGGATTTAAGGTTCAGGCGGACAATGATATTATTGTTGAGGGAGATGTCGACAATGCCCAGCTTATTTCCGGTGGAAGTATTACTGTTAAAATGGGGGTTGTGGGTAAGGACGGCACAAGGCTCATAGCTAAAGGTGATATATCCGCCAAGTTCATTCAGAATGCTAAAGTTGAGGCTGGCAAAAGTGTCATTGTCAGTGATTCCATAATAAACTGCGATATACTCTCTTATGATAAGATCGAGATAACAGGTAAGAACGGCAAGATAATCGGCGGGAAACTTGTGGCCCTTTATGAAATCAAATCCCCCATAGTGGGAACACAAACTGAGACAGTAACAAACCTCACTGTTGGAAGGAATTTTGCTGTTGAAGAGGAACTTAATAAAAAGCGGGGCGAAATAAAGATAGCAAGAGACCGGATAGAAGAGATAACGACATCTATAAAAATGCAGTTTGGAGAAGAGATATTTAAAAATCCCAAGGAATATATAAAAATACTGCCGTCTTTAAAAAAACAGACATGCCTGGTTTTACTTAATGATCTGGGCAAAGCAAATGCATCTTTACAGAAACTTCTGGAGGAGTCCTGGGGAATTGAAGCAAGGCTTAAGCTGGAGCGTGAACCTGCTGTTGTGGTGCGCGGTAGAATATTCCCGGGCAGCATTGTTAATGTTAAGAAGAGTGTCAGAAAGATTGAAACACCGCTTGATAATGTGAAACTTTATGAAGATCCTGAAGATAAAAGTGTGAGATTTATTTCGGCAATTTAAACGTGTTGTTCAGTTAAAAAATTTTATCCTGGAGTCATGACCGGATCAGCGGGCCTCCCTTCACATAACAACGATGTAATTTTTCCCCTTTCACTGCATAGAGTTATTGACAGAGCGTTTTAATTGGCAGATATGTTGTAAAGCCTGTGGAATTAACGTTTATTTCTGTAAAAAATTGATGTTATGCGTTAAATAATTCCTGTTTAAAACTCTTTCGCTGTAACCGGTGATAAATCAAAAAAAAGGATAAAGACTTTTGCAAATGAAAAAACACAGCTCTGGTATTGAAAAAAAAAGAGATTTTATTATAAAACATAAATCTCTGACAGAGGAGATGATAAGTTTTTATGTAAAGCTCTATGCTGCGCAGGAGAAAGCTTATGAATCTCTCCCGGATGATATTAATAAGCTTTTTCCGCTGAACAGCGGGAAACCGCCATTCCTTCAGATTGAGAATGCCACTTTAAGTACTGAGATTGTTGCAAACCTTTCACTTCTTTTAAAGGAGCTGTCTGATATCGTCAGCGACTCGAATCCGGGGATGAATTTTGACATTTTAATTAAATCATTCAGCGGTATTGCAGAGGAATCGTTTATTAAATTTCTTCAGCAGGATTTTGATTATTTTGAAGAGAAAGCCTCTGAATACAGGATCGATATATCAGAACTTATATTCATGATACACAATGTTTTCAAACCGCTTCTGGTTAAAGTCAGGATAACTTCAGGGCTCTCAGTGAAAAGAGATCAGTGGCTGGAGCGGGATTGCCCATTCTGCGGTTATATGCCTGACTTCAGCAAGATAGTTGAAGCAAAGGATAATATGCGGAAGCTTCACTGCTCTCTCTGCGAGGAGGAGTGGGAGTTCCCCCGGCTGAAATGTCATGCATGCGGGAACGATGACCAGGACACCCTGGGATATTATGAATTTGAAGATAATCCTGACTACAGGGTATACTACTGTGATAAATGTAAAAGCTATATCAAAAGTATCAGGATACCTAAACTGAAAGAGGAAGCCGGATATGATCTTGCTGTTGAAGATGTCGTTACCGGATTTCTTGATTCCACAATGATGAATAAAAATTACAGCAGAAGTTAGGCCGGTTATTTTATGAATGGCGCAAAACTTCAGCCTGAACAGTGCGCACAGAATTGTGTAAATAAATGATCCGGATATTTTATGGAAGAAGATCTTAACAGTATCTATAAAATATTACTGAAAGCTTACGGGAAGCAGGGATGGTGGCCAATTGCTGACATTTCTTCCGGGAAAAGCGAATATGGAATTAATGCCCCGGGAGATGAAGCTGATATATTCGAAATAGTTATTGGCTCGATCCTGACTCAGAATGTGGCCTGGGTGAACGTTGAGAAAGCACTTCTTTCTCTTAAAAAGAAGCGGCTCCTTGATCCTTTAAAGCTTTATAAAGCAAAGCATGACGTTATTGCCCGCTGCATAATCCCGTCAGGTTATTATAACCAGAAGACTAAGAAAATTAAGAATTTTTTGTCATGGTTTAAGGGTTACGGATTTTCGTTTGAACCGTTAATGTCTGTTAAAACAGAATCCCTTCGCAGGGAACTGCTTGGTATTAATGGAATCGGGCCTGAAACAGCCGACTCAATTCTTCTGTATGGTCTGAGACGGAAAGTATTTGTTGTTGATGCTTATACAAGGAGAATTTTTTCACGTCTTGGTCTTATAAGTTTTAATGACAGTTATGAGTCTGTCCGCGAACTTTTTCAGAAAAAAACTTCCGGCGGTTTTGCGAAGTATAATGAGTATCATGCACTTATAGTTATTCATGGTAAGGATGTATGTAAAAAAAAGGCTTTATGCGATTCATGCTGCCTTGGTAATATATGCCCTTCGTTCAAAGAATTCTTTTAAACGGCCGATTCAGCAAAACTTAAAGAAGTTATTTAAAATACTGCTCTTGATTTCCCGTTAAAGCAGGTATATATTTTAGTTTTACTGTTTAATGCTTGAAATCTTTTTAACATTATGCAGAAAATCTATCCTAACTAAATGGAGTTTTCTATGAAAAACCGTATATATCTCACAGAAATGAATGAATGGAAGAAACTTTCTGATAACTATCAGAAGGTTAAGGATATTCATCTCAGGGAGCTTTTTGCCGGTGATTCTTCACGGGGAGAAAGAATGGTTATTTCTGAAACGGATATCCTGTTTGATTATTCAAAAAACAGAATAACATATGATACGGTTAACCTGCTTGTTGAGCTGGCTGAAAAATGCAGCCTGAGGGAAGAGATTGAGGCAATGTTTACAGGGGAAAAGATTAATGAAACTGAAAACAGGGCAGTGCTTCATACAGCTTTAAGAAACAGAAGCGGGAAACCTGTTTATGCTGACGGTAAAGATATAATGCCTGATGTAGAGCGCGTGCTTGAAAAAATGCGTGTTACCTCGGAGAAGATAAGGGGGTTTAACTGGAAAGGTTATTCCGGTAAACCTGTAAAAAATATAATAAATATCGGGATCGGCGGATCAGACCTTGGCCCTGTTATGGTATGTGAAGCTCTGAAGTATTATTCAAAACGTGATATAAATGTGAAGTTTGTTTCCAATGTGGATGGTTCACATATAATTGAGGCACTTAACGGGCTTAACGCGGAAGAAACCCTTTTTATTGTAGCTTCCAAGACCTTTACCACGCAGGAGACAATGACCAATGCTAAAACTGCGCGCAAATGGCTTGTTGAAAAATCGGGAGATGAAAAGGCTGTGGCCAAACATTTCCTTGCTCTTTCAACTAACAGAGGTGAGGTAGAAAAATTCGGAATTGATGCTGAAAATATGTTTGAATTCTGGGACTGGGTTGGGGGCAGATATTCCCTTACTTCGGCAATCGGGCTTTCAATCATGATATCTATCGGTTATGACAACTTTATCAGGCTGCTCGATGGATTTCATTCTATGGACGTTCATTTCAGGACAAAACCTTTTCATGAAAACATACCTGTTGTGATGGCCCTTCTCGGGATATGGTATAATAATTTCTTTAATACCGGGACATACGCTATACTCCCTTACGAACAGTATCTCCACAGATTTGCCGCATACCTGCAGCAGGGCGATATGGAGTCAAATGGAAAATCAGTTACAAGAGACGGGAAAAAGATAACATATAATACAGGCCCTGTTATCTGGGGTGAACCGGGAACAAACGGGCAGCATGCCTTTTATCAGCTTATACATCAGGGTACTCAGCTGATACCTGCGGATCTTATCGGCTATGTTAAAACACTTAACGATGATGCGGTTCATCATGATATACTTATTTCGAATATGATTGCTCAGGCTGAAGCTTTTGCCTTCGGCAAAAGCTCTGATGAGGTAAAAGCTGACGGCGTGCCGGATAATCTTGTTCCTTTTAAAACCTTTGACGGAAACAGGCCCACTAATACTATATTTATAAACAAACTTACACCCGAATCTCTCGGAAGATTGATAGCCATGTATGAGCATAAGATCTTTGTGCAGGGGATAATATGGAACATATATTCTTTTGATCAGTGGGGTGTGGAGCTCGGCAAAGTTCTTGCAGGCAGAATACAGAAAGAATTTGTATCGGGAGAAATCTCCTCTGCGCACGATTCATCAACGGCAAATCTGATTAATTATTACCGGAGCAGAAAGAGTGAATAACAGGGTGAATCAACAGCAGGAGTTCCCGGCTGGTCTCCCGGATGAATATTCAGTAAAGGTTCAGAAATATGAGATGTTCAGCCAGGAGGCGAACCAGGTTCGCGAAAAAGATAAAAGGCTTATCCGTGAATTGTTTAAAAGTTTCAGCAACAGTTATCTCATGGTGGGGATCGGCTTTCAGCGGGCTTATGGATCAATTCTTTCCGGGGATTATTTTGATCTGCTGCGACTCCCTGAAAATAAATTTCTCTTTGTATTTTCTGATATAAGCGGTCACGGCCTTCCAGCCTATACAACTTTAATTAGGCTCCGTTCTGCGGTTATACTTGCTGTAAAAGATGCGGAAACTGAATATGAAAAAACAGGGATTGTTGATTGTTCCCGGATAATAAACAATATATCAGCCAAGTTTACCGATATTATGGATATGTCATCTTCAAATGATTTTGCATCAGCTAATTTTGTTTTCATTGAAGATGGAGATGAGTGCATTAAGCTGAGGTTTTTTAACAGGAGCATGCTCTTTCCGATTATTGTCAGAAGGGAAACCGGCGGTGCTAAAATAATAAATCTGAATTCAGGTTTTGATTATTGGAAACCTGAAAAAGGCTATCTGCTTGGCAGCGATATCAAAAGCCTGATTGATAAAGATACTTATTATAATACCCCTGAATGCTGTTTTGAAATATACCAGGGAGATATGATTCTGTTTTATACTGATGGTATAACTGAAGCTTTTGATTACAGAACTGATAATTCTCAGTATGGAGAGAAGAGGCTTGAACAGAAACTTCTGGAGATGTGCGATCTGCCTCCCCAGCTTGTAATAAACAGTATATTTGATTCAGTATATGATTTCATAGGCAGCCATGAACACCAGAAGGATGATATGACAGCTGTTCTCATTGACCTCCCCCCGCTTGATTAGAAGAATAATAAAATACCCGGTTTAATATATTTTTTCTCCGTAAATATTTACTTGACAGGGGCCCCGGATATTAGAATTTTATTTATTCCTTAAATAATCATTATTTTAAAATTTGCTGTTTCTGTTTCGCGTGGTGGAGATCCATTTATCTGATCGCACAAATTTAATTAGCTGTTTATTGTACAAGGAGGTTTAATGGAGAAAATATTAGAAAAAATAAAAAGACTATCCCTCCAGCATGATCAAATTTCGCCTGATGTTATCCGGGATAAGGATGTTAAATTAGGTCTCAGAAATCCCGATGGTTCGGGTGTTGTTGTAGGTATCACTACAAAGGGTAGAGTAATCGGTTATGAAAAAGTGCAGGATGAAAATGATCTTTCCAGGACTAAGGTTATTCCTGTTGACGGCAAACTGTATTACTGCGGGTACGATGTTAATGATATAATTGAATATAATGAAAAAAATAAAAGGTTCGGGTTTGAAGAGGTTGTTTATCTTCTTCTTACTAACGTACTACCTGACAGGTCAGATCTTGATAAGTTCACTGAAGAACTTCATAGAAGATCAAAGCTGTCGAATATAGAAAGGCGTATTATAATTGAAGAAGTTGAAAACTTCAATCAGATGTATGCCCTGCATAGTGTTATATCTCACCTTAGCAGATGCGATAATGATCCGGATACAAATGATTTCTCCAGAATCAGTGAGCAATGTATAAATGTAATCGCAAAAGCGCCGGTTATTGTTGCCAATAATTATAGTGTTTATAAATACCGTAAAGGGGACGATCTCCGCATTGCCCGCTCAAGGGTTCATCTTTCAATGGCAGAGAATTTTCTTTACATGCTCACCGGAGATATGCCTGACAGGGAGGAGGCTCTCATGTTTGATTCCTGCCTTGTAATGCACGCGGAGCATGGGGGAGGGAATAACTCGACTTTTACTGTAAGGACAGTTTCATCCAGCGGCGCCAATACATATATGGCCTTAGCTGCAGGAGTGGCATCACTTAGCGGCCAGTTTCACGGTGGTGCAAATGAGTCAGTGATGTTTATGATGAAACAGTGTCAAAAAGATATAAAAGACTGGAGTAGTGAAAAACAGATAAGAAAGTACCTCGAGAAAGTTCTTGATAAAAAGGCCGCGGACGGCAGCGGTAAAATTTACGGCCTGGGGCATGCTGTATACACAGTTTCAGATCCAAGGACAAAAGTACTGAAACAATATGCCAGGACTTTAGCACGGAAATATAATAAAATGGATCTTTTTAATCTTTTTGAGATGGTGGAAAAGATCGGGCCGGAACTTGTGTTTGAAAGAAAAGGTAACCCGGTTTGTGTGAATGTCGATTTTTACTCCGGCCTTGTTTATAAGCTATTAGGGATACCTGAAGCGCTTTATACTCCAATCTTTGCAATGGCAAGAACAGCGGGGTGGTCAGCTCACAGGCTTGAACAGATTATACAGGGGAAGATTATACGGCCTGCGTATATCCCTCCGAACCAGGAGATTCTGGAATATAAAGGAATTCATGAACGATAGATCAGCAAAGAAGCCCGGAACTCCGGGCTTCTTTATTGGACAGATGCTCATTTCTGAAGCTGATTAGCTCGGCATTGAGGTAAAAACGCCTCTCGGATCAACTTCTCTTCTGAGGATTTCGATAATCTCTTTAGTCGGAACCGGAGTTACAGGAATTTCACCTGCAGGCCTGATAAGTTCAAAGCCTGTTGCAAGCTGCGCGAGCTCAGGTGATACACCGGGATGAAGGGTTTTTATCCTCATCCTTTTAGATTCAGGCTCGAAATCATATACACCTGCAGAAGTTATAACTGTTGATGGGCCTGCTCCAACAAGGCCTGCTTCTTTACGGCTGTTTCCTCCGTTAAGCCAGCCTACTGATGTCATAAAATCGACATGTTTAACGAATTTCTGAGGATTCTGTAATCCAACGAGAACCAGGTTTCTTGATAAAGAAGAAAGGTCATTATTACCGCCTGATCCTGTTAGCCTGTTTTTATAGTTATGAAAATCTCCGCCGATCATGTGAGTATTCACATTTCCGTACATGTCTATCTGGGCATACCCGAGGAATGCTTTGTCTACATAACCGTTGTAAAGCTGCCCGAAAGAATATGACATTTCAAGAATCATCGGGGATTTTTTCCATGTATTCGGTCCCCCGACAGACCATGGCATATCACCCGGTACCGGGTTCTGTGCTCCTGATTCAAATACAAGGGTAATGTTCGGAGCATGGGTCTTTTTTGCCAGAGTTCCCGCAACCATGGGGAGCCCTGTGCCTATATATACTACTTCTCCGTCTTCGATCTGCTGAGCAAGAACATATGCTATCATTTCAAGCGGATTTGCTGGTCTTGGTTCAATCATTTTTTCCTCCACTATTGCTGTTATTTAAATTGGTCTGTTACGTCATTAAAATCAGGATCGTCCATAGTCCATTCTTTATAATGGAAATCAACTCCATCCTCTTCGTAATCACCTTCTTCTGCTTTTGTGAGTCTTCTGGCGTTAACCATCCATTTAGAACCGCCCAGCAGTTTGTCTATTATATCATATTGATCCTTGCACTCATGTAATAACAGATTATAGAAATCATCAAGGGCTCCTTCTTTATATGCCCAGTATCTAAGAGTTTTCTCCCACATCCTTCTTGGCCAGTAATAGAGTCCCGGCATTGAACCAAAGAGAGCTCCGTAAGGCATTTCAACAACAGCATCAGCATATACAAAGGGAATAACTACACCTTTATTATCTGTCCTCATTGCTGAAGGCGGTACAATTTCTTCTGCTGTTATAATTACTTTTCTTGCAGCTGCTGCTATTGCAGCATCGTTTATAATCGGCCCATAGATTTTTGCGTTACCGAACTTGTCAGCCTGATGTACATGTATAATAGTTACATCGGGGTAAAGAGCCGGTATGAAAGCACAGGGGTCTTTTTCGTTTTTCATCGGATTTTCTATAACCTTCACAAAAGGATTATATTTGATTATATCCGAGCCAAGAAGCTGTTTTGAGAATAGTCCGGGGAGCCCAAGCTGTGCAGCTTTAAATCCGAGAGCCATAGACCCATGACTCCATTCTGCGAGAATTTTGGTTCTACCCTGAAGTACGTTGCGCGACATATTACGGTCTGTTCCCCTCATTTCAGCTCCGCAATATGACCAGTGTGATCTTGTAACTGTTCCATAGTTGATCATATAGCTCTGGTTTGTTGCCGGAGAGCCAATCATTGTGAGGTTTTTAATCCCCTGCCTCATAATTTCAAGGTAAGCGGTAATCGGCGTTCTTACATAACTGAAACCGGTATCAGTAAGAATATCCCCATCCTTTACGTATTCGGAAATAGCTTCTTTAAGTGAAATACGTTTATCAACTGCCGCATGACTCTTTTTTTCATGCGCTTCCAGGGCTGATTCATAATCTATCAGCCTGTCGAGAAATGGGATATCTTTTTCTTCAAGCCTGAGGTTTGCGAGAACCTCTTTGTTGTAACTGAATTTTCCCATTACTTCCTCCTTCAAATAAGTTATGGTAAGTATTATAATTTGTACACAAAAAAAATTCCGTCCAGCCGTTTTGTTATACAGACAAATGTTAATTAAGTAAATAATTTTTTTTATATTTTTTAGAATAAGTTTGTATTTTTATTATTTTTTATATATCTTATAAGATTCAGCTTTCTTCTGAGAATGGTGCTGAGATTTTTATGCATATTTCTGACTTTCAGTTATGCAGAAATATGAGTATTTAATGAATAAAGAAAAAGATTCTGAACCGGCTTTGCTCTTCTGCTTAAAAATTGCTATGCTTATTATTAGAAATAATTAAATATTGAGCTTTTTTATTTTGTATTTATATAAAAATTTAGAACTTATTATAGTTACTATTATCTCTAAAATAATGCAATAGTAATTTTAATAAATTTTTTATGGGTAAAAATTTTAAAAAAAGTAGGAATTTTTACTATAAAAATAAGTGCTGATGAATATGCCGGAATCTAAGTTTGAATATATGGATAAAAGGCGGGCCGGTTAAAAAAGGTTTTGCTTCAGGTAACAGAGAGAAAAGCTCTTTCTCCCGCCTCAGCCGATAAAAAGAGCTTTTGAAGCAAAATCCGGATCGCTTGTTGTATTGAGGCCCAGTTTGCGCAGACCGGCAGAATCGCCAGGTGTGGGCATGTGTGTCAGGTGTACTTCGCATCCTGCAAGTTCTTTAAGTTTATGCATCGCAGCCTCAGCTCCGGGATTTGCAGTGGCACTTATTGCAAGTGCAATTAGTGTCTCTTCAAGGTCAAGACTCACCGGGGCACCCTGAAGAATCTCTTTTTTGAAATTCATAAGCGATGTAAGAATATAAGCCGGTAGAAGATCTATATTTGCCGGGATACCTGCGAGAGTTTTGGCTGCATTAAGTACAACACTTGATGTTGCATGAAGAAGAGTGGAGTTGTAACCTGTAACAATTATACCGTCAGGAAGCTCTATAGCGGCACCGCTGAATATCCCTTTATTTCCTTTATCCTTTTCACGGGCTGTCTCGGCGGCTTTTCGCGCGTGATTGACAACTTTTCTGTCAGTGTCATTCAGGCCGAGATCCTTCATCAGGAGCTCTACACGCTGGACAGTTTCCCTGTCGCAAAGGCCCATGGCATATTCGCAGGAATATCTGAAATATCTCCTTATAATCTCCTGTGTTGAAGCATACTTTACGGCGTCATTGTCAATAATGGCAAAACCTGCACGGTTGACGCCCATATCTGTGGGTGATTTATAGAATGAGGGAGCTTCTGTAATTTTTTCTATTATTCGCTGCAATAAAGGGAATGCTTCAAGGTCACGGTTGTAATTTACTGATTTTTCATTATACGCGTCCAGATGAAAATGATCAAGCATATTAACATCCCTTAATTCAGCTGTGGCAGCCTCATAGGCAATGTTTACCGGGTGCTTTAGCGGAAGATTCCATATGGGGAAAGTTTCAAATTTTGCGTATGCTGCTTTTATCCCTCTCTTATGCTCATGATAAAGCTGTGAGAGGCAGGTGGCCAGTTTCCCGCTCCCAGGCCCCGGGCCTGTAATAACAACAATGGGGCGCTCTGTCTCTATATAATTGTTAGCGCCATAACCCTCTTCGCTCACAATAAGATCAACATCTGTAGGGTAACCCTTTGTAAAACGGTGGGTATATACTTTTATTCCTCTTCTTTCGAGTTTATTAAAAAATGACTGGGCTCCGGGCTGCTCTTCAAATCGTGTGATAACAACGGCCCTTACTGTAATCCCCCATTCATTAAAATCATCAATTGTTTTCATGGCATCTGTATCATAAGTTATGCCGAAGTCTGCGCGTATCTTTTTTTTCTCGATATCAATTGCGCAAACGCACATAATCACTTCAACTGAGTCTTTCATTCGTGAAAGGAGCTTCATTTTTACGTTCGGGTCAAAACCGGGGAGAACCCGTGCTGCATGATAATCAAAGAGGATTTTACCGCCGAATTCAAGGTAAAGCTTTGAAAAACCGGAGTTTTTTATGCGTCCAAGAATTGCTTCGCTCTGCTCTTTGAGATAAAGTTCGTTATCAAAGCCCGGTTTTTTCATGATAGTTTTCCTGAATCAATTTGTGAGGCGTATAATTGATATAATCCTAATCATATTTTTTTTGTCAAGCATTGAGAGCAAAAAATTATGCCGGACTATTTTCAGGGGGTTAAGGTTTTTCAGTTCAGTGAGCGGCTCTTTCTGAATTTAAATTTTCTGCGCCGGAATTCATCAATGAATTCTTTTGATGCCACATATTTGTCGGTAAATGTTACAATATATGATTCCTGGTATTTCGGCGGAATAAGTGTCAGTGGCCACATATGTTTCACAATGATATCCTTTTCAAGGTCATTCAGCCTGAAATGCCTCAGCGCATTATTAAGCGCAATTTTCGGATGGGCAATCCCATGATATTTATCTTTAGCAAGATCCGGCAGATCGTGGTTTCGCCAGTCATAAAGGAAGAAGTCATGAAGAAGCGCACCGCGTGCGGCTGATCTGTAATCAAGATTAAGATACTTGCAGAGCCTGTATGCCAGGTAGGAGACAATCTTGGCATGCTCATATATTGAGGAGTTGTGATGAAAATAATTTCTGAGTTTAAGAAATTCCTCGTTTGCCAGTATGTCTGCAACTATGGCATTATATTCATGCTCTGCTGGTTTTCTGTCTTTCATTATTGTTTCGATGTTTTCTGTAAGCCTGTTGATCATGTTTTCAGCCTTGTCTTTTAGTTTTATGTTAATTTTTGCATTAAGATACTCATTGAGATCAGGGAATGCGCCGAGTATCCTCCTGAAAGAATTTATAATTCTCTGAACTTCAGTGTTGCTGAGGAGAGAGTATTTTTCATAAAGATATAGTATATCTCTTCTGAACCTGTTTAGTGAAGCAGTTGAATAAGCGGCGTCTGTGATAAAATATGTCAGGATGATTCCGCTTATAATAACAGATTCTCTGCTGCTGATTTTATTCACCGGATATGAAACAGCCGGGTGAATGTAATACACAACAATCAGCGCCAGGAGCCCCCATCCGGTTGAGAAAAGAAGACTTATCTTGCCGTTGAGGTTAAACCTGTTATCTGAATAATCCCAGAGTTTAAGCTGAAAGAACCTTTCGAAAAGTTCACCTGTCAGGTACTCAATCGCTGTAAGTATTAATGCGAATATAAAAAACTGGAAAGGGACAGGATATGTATTGAACTGCTGATGAAGAAGTGAGACAAAAATTCCACCGATGCCGTAAATCGGCACAAAGGGACCATAAAGAAACCCGGGATTAACCAGACGCCTGTTGTTTAACGAGCGGTAAAGCAGTTCAATAATCCATCCCGTAAACGAATAGAGAGCAAAATATATTAAAATATTGTTATATGACATTATGCGGAAATCTCTTTCGCCTCTCTAATCCTGTTACAGTTCTATATTTGTGTTATTACTTTGTCAAACTGTACAAAATATTGATTATATACAACATTATTTTTGATTATAAGAAAAAAATAAAATATAACTTGTTACAAAATATTGACAATAATTATTAAGTGATAGGAAAATAATCAATACGGACATTATTTTTTAAAATAAAACAGGGGCATAGAAGATGAAGAAGTTTTGCTTTTATTTTTTAATACTGTTTACTATACTATCTTTTTTGAATTGTGCTTCATCACTCACCAGGGCCGCATCAGAGGGAGATGTTCATAAAATTGATGAAATTCTTAATTCCGGTGCTGATATAAATGAAACAACAATCAGCGATGAAACAGCACTGATGAGTGCAGTTTCACACAGAAGAATTGATGTTGTGAAATTGTTAATTAATAAAGGAGCTTATCTCAATGCACAGGATATGATGGGAAATACAGCACTCCATCTGGCAGTAAAAAATAATGATCCTGCGATTGTTAAATTATTGGTTGAAGGTGGCGCCAGCATACATGTGCCTGATTATAATGACAGTTTAACTCCGGAACAGCTTGCCAATTATAAGGGGAATCTGCAGATTATTGAAATTATGAAACTTGCAGAACCTGAAGAAAGCACAGTTGGCAATGTCGCGGTCAATAATATTAAGCCGGATTCTGAATTGGTCCAGGTGGGCATTATTAATGCCCTTGATACAGCAAAGCGTGAAGTGCTGGTGTCAACAAACCGTACATTGAGAATGGGGGAGACCGTATGTATCGAACATGAAGGAAAAAGAATTATAATGTCAGCTTCATATCCGATGATGACTTCATCTGTCTGCCAGCTTAAGGGGGAATATAAAAAATATTTTATTAAACTGAAAAAAGGGATGTCTGTATATAGATTTAAATCTGTTTCAAAAAGGGCGAAGGATTAAGATAGATTATTCTGAGCTCAGGTATTTTTCAAGATACTCGGTAAGGTCCCTGATATTCCGCCTTATCATTGCCTTAAATTCCACAGGAATATTCTGGTCAGCAACAACTTTGTAGTAGTTTATTGCGTCCCTTACCTGCCTGTGTTTAATAAACTCATCAGCCTTCTGAAGCATCGGTTTATATTTGTAAAAAGAATACTCAAGAATATTCTTTTCGCGGGACAGGCTGAATTCATCAGGGAGTTTTTTAAAATCAAAACTTACCTTCAGGATGGGGAGTTCACGTTTTTTTATTCTGTCGGGTTTGATGAATTTTTTATAGAAGTCCAGGTCATTTTTTTTCTTCTCGTCAAGGCGGGAATCATCAAAGCTGTATTCCTGCTCATCTTTCTGCTGTTCACCCAATATTTCAAATTGTGAATCATCAGTTTTTTTATTATCATCTTTCAGAATTTTTTCAAATATATCCTCATCTGTGAGAGTGCTGTCATCTTTCGGTTTTCCGTATTCACTCAGCAGATCAAAGTCATTGGCGTCTTCTTCAGCCTCTGTATATTTTTCAATCTCCTTCTCTTTTTCGCTTTTTAATATCTCCTCCGGTATTAATGGTTCATCCGGAACTTCTTCTAAATTTTCTTCAACTGGAACGGCTTCAGCGGGGGATAAAACCGGAGTCTCTTCAACAGGCGTCTCTTCAGATGTTTCCTCACCGGCCGGGAGTTCCTCTTCGAAACCTTCGATCTCATCAAGGGTCAATTCATCCTGCGGCTCTTCTTCGATGAATTCAGGGATAGATTCAGGTTCATCAGGTGCTTCGGGAAGAATCTCTTTATCAGGTTCAGCTTCGAATTCACTGATAAGCTCTTCCGCTTCCTGCTCCGTAATTTCAGGTATATCTTCATGAACTTCTGCAGTTTCTTCATGCGGTTCAGTTTCAGAATCGGGTAATACTTCCGGTTCGGGGAATATTTCCGGCTCAGGGAAAAGTTCCTCTTCCTGATGCATCTCCTCTTCTGCCGGGAGTTCCTCTTCAAAACCTTCGATTTCGTCAAGGGTCAATTCATCATGAGGTTCTGCCTCGCTGAATTCAGGTATGGATTCAGGCTCTTCAGGAGCCTCAAGCTCTGTGAACTGTTCCAGCTCTTCAGATGTGAACAGGTCCTCTTCCGGGGTTGTCTCATGTTCCGGAGGTTCCTGGGCGGAATCTTCTTTCTCTTGTTCAGATTTTTTTTCAGTAAGTTTTTCAAGTATTTCAAGTACCGGTTTCGGATCAAAATGAATCGGTATAGGTGCTTCATAACGGGCTTCTATAACTGCAGGAGCGCGATTGGTTTCCGGAATTTTAGCCATGTCATCAAAACGGTCATGGAGCTTATCTAACGAGTTTTTCAGAGTGTTGAGCTTCTCCATCTCATTTCGGATCTGGTTCAGGAGGTCGCTTTTGTCTCTTTCTATATCACGAGCGGCTTCCTGTTCTTTAAGCTCCCGGAGCCTGCTAAGTTCATTGAGGGCCTTGTCTCTGTCTCCGCTTATCTCTGAGAATTTATCTTTAAGGGTCTTAAGCTCATGCTGCAGGCTTGCAAATTCCGCATAATCATCGAGATCAAATTTTTCTTCCGGTTTGGCCCTGAGCCTGTCTACTTCATCGCGGATTGTGTTGAGTTCTTTTGAGATCTGCTCTGATATTTTACTGATTATTTCTTCAGAATCTATACCCTTGTCAGGGAGACCTATATTGATAGTTGAAGGGACAGGGCCGTCGATTTTAAGTCTAAGCTCTCCGCCGGCCTGCTGCTGTTCAGATATCCTTGACTCTATCTTTTTTTTGATATCGTCATCACGCCTCTGCCTGAAGTGATTCAGGTATTCGATATTGCCGTCAATTTTATCCCTTACTGAGCTGTCGAGAATACGGTCACGTACACCCCTGAACAGAGAGATGGCTGTTTCAATATCCCCTTTGCGGGCATATACTTCCGAGTTTATAAGTGTTCTTTTGTAAAGCCTGAATCTTGAATTATCAGGGATTATCTCATTAGCGGAGAAGGGGAGCTGTAGAGCCCCGGAAGTATCCCGGCTTTCAGGAACAGGTTCGCTGCCAGTTAATTCAGGTGCCTTTTCTTCTGGAAATTCTCTCTCAATAGCCCTGTCGGAAGCTCTTCTTCTCAGGACTCTTTCCGGTGAATCATTGTCTGCTGCGGATTTTTTTTCAGGTATATCCGCAGGGGTGCCTCTTGAACCAAAGAGGGCCCAGGCAAGGAGCAGCAGGATTATAACTAATGCAATTACAAGAATTATACTCATATATTTATCTGGAAATTATTCCGGTTATCATATTATCGGCATCGGGGGCTTAAATACTCAGTAAATTTTCTAATAATAATTGTTTATTTTCTTAAAAATAATTATAGACACTTTTCACCTCTTATTTTTTTTGTAAAGATAAATTGGAATGCATATTCAGGAATGGATGCTGAAACGGCTTTCAGAAAATTCAAAAAGTCAGAGGTTAGATTATGACAGAGAAAATTAACAAGGACATGACCTTCGGAGAACTTCTCCGCGCCTATCCGGAGGCTGCTCCTGTACTTGGCAGTTACGGGCTGCATTGTATCGGGTGCAGGCTAAGTGTTTCTGAAACTATAGAGCAGGGTATGAAGGCCCACGGTATGGATGACGGCATGGTGGAAAAACTCATTGTTGAACTGAACCAGAAGGCTGGAATAAAATAAATATTATGCCGTAAGTATTATGAGGGAATGAGGAGCTGCTTCAGCCTCATTCCCGCTCAGCAGCGGCTCCTTCCCCTGTAGAAATATATCCTCACCGCTAATTCCATTGGTATTTATTGATACTTTCCACTTCCGTCCGGACGGTGTTTCAGGTATTCTGAATTTTCTGCCTGTTCCGGAAGGATTAAACATCATGTAAAAATCTGAATCGGGGAGCAGGAATAGCTCTTCTGCGTAGGCCCCGTTTATAAGTGCGGCTATACATAAATCCTCATCGCTCCAGTCTGGTTTTTTATTTTCAGGAGTCATCCAGAGAATATCTTCAGTTGTGAAGCCCTTTTTTTTCTCGCCGGAATAGAAGCGCATAGATCTGAGAATAGGGTGGTTCTTGCGGAATTCGATCATTTGTCGTGTAAATTCATATATTTCAATATTTTTTTCAGTAAGAGACCAGTTTATCCATGATATTTCATTATCCTGGCAGTATGAGTTATTGTTCCCTTTCTGGGATCTCCTGAGTTCATCCCCTGCAAGCATCATCGGTATACCAAGGGATAAAAAAAGAGTTGCTGTGAAGTTTTTAATCATTCTGACTCTGAGCCGTTCAATCTCAGGCGGCGCGCTTACCCCTTCAATCCCCCAGTTGCAGCTGAAGTTGTGGTTTTCTCCATCCCTGTTGTTTTCGCCGTTCTCTATGTTGTGTTTGCTGTTGTAGCTCACAAGATCATTAAGTGTAAATCCGTCATGGCAGGTAATGAAGTTGATGCTTCGGCATGGCGCTGATGTATTATAGAGGTCAGAGCTTCCGGTCAGTCTCGTGGCAAAGAGCCCTTTAAAGCCCTGTTCCCCCCTCCAGAATCGTCTTATATCATCCCTGTACCTTCCGTTCCATTCTGCCCATCTGCCGGGGAATTTTCCCACCTGATACGCTCCCCCCGCATCCCATGCTTCTGCAATAATCTTTACATTTCGCAGAATGGGATCCTCTTCAATCCATTCAATGAGAGGCGGATTGGAGAGCATCTCACCCTTCTGGTCTCTCCCTAAAATTGACGCAAGGTCAAAACGGAAACCGTCAACATCCATTTCTATGAACCAGTAGCGCAGGCAATCCAGTATAAACTGTCTTACTAACGGGTGATTGCAGTTTACTGTATTGCCGCATCCGGAGAAGTTTTTGTAGTACTTTTTATCGTCATCCAGTATGTAGTAGATTGTGTTGTCAATACCTCTGAATGAAAGAGTCGGGCCCCTGTGATCACCCTCATGTGTGTGATTGAATACAACATCGAGAATAACTTCGATTCCTGCTTCGTTAAACTGTTTTACCATTTCCCGGAATTCTTTAACCTGGCTTCCCAGAGATCCGGTTGCGGAATAGCTCCCTTTTGGTGCAAAAAAAGCTATAGTACTGTAGCCCCAGTAGTTCTTAAGCTTTTCACCTGTCACAGGGTTTATGTTGATATTCTCAAATTCATCAAACTCCTGTATCGGGAGGAGTTCAACAGCGTTTACTCCGAGTTTTTTCAGATACGGTATTTTTTCAGTGAGGCCCTTGAATGTGCCTGGAGCAGTAACACCTGACGATTCGTGGGCCGTGAATCCTTTAACATGGAGCTCGTATATGATAAGATCATTTTCTGGTATTCTTATTGGATTTTTTACCAGTTCGTTGCGGCCGTTCAATACAATACTTTTTGGGACATTCGGCGCACTGTCGATCATTGAGAAGGATTTTACTTCATCTTCCGAACCGAGGATCAAACCCCTTGCTCTTGAGAGATCCCATCTAAAGTTTCCGGTGATAGCCCGTGCGTAAGGATCAAGGAGGAGTTTATTGTCATTAAATCTGTGGCCGCACTCCGGGTCATAATCCCCTGATACCCGGTAACCGTAAACCTGCCCCTCCCGGAGACCCTCTATCCATATATGCCATACGTCACCGGTTTTATTGAGGAAAGGATCAAGCTGTATTTCTGTGAAATCTGAATCAGGTTCCGCAGAATGAAAGAGAACAAGTTTTACTCCTGTGGCATTTCTGGTAAAAATTGAAAACTGGACGCCATTGTTAATAATATTCGCTCCTAATGGATTAGGAAGGCCGGGGGCGGATTTCAGGTTTTCGAATTTATCCATAACACTCTTTCTCGGCAATAGTATAGAAATTCAGCATATTTAATTCAACCGGTAGATAATAGAGCAGGGCTGACGTGAAAGTAATTTCTTTGTCATCCCGGTTGTAATATGCACCCCTGAACAAGTAATGAAGTACCCTCAGGGTGAAACCGGAATGACAAAGAGAGTAACATCTGACTTTTCAGACAATCCCTACACTTACATTTTAATAAATAATATATTCCACAGGGAATTGCGAGTTTATTTTACAACAAATGATTTTAATATTAGCCTTATAATATTTCTTTCGGGATCATTAGTATAGACACGAATAGCTTTGTTTAAAGGGCCTTCCCTTTCATCTGTATGAAGCTCAACTACAATTTCACCACTGCCGCCGGCAGGGATCTCCCTTTCTGAAAGGAGAGTTCCTGTACAGCCTCACCCGGTTTTGACTCGTTCAATTACAAGGGTTGATGTCCCTTTATTGATAAAAGTAAAAGTATGTTTAACAGTGGTACTTGTTTTTACCTCCCCGAAATCATGAGTGGTATCCTTGAAGTAGGCTACAGGTTTTCCATCACATGAATTGAAGGTAAAAATCAGAAGGATTGTAAGTATTAAATAAATTTTAATTTTCATTATACTACCGGTTTCAGTTTTATAAAGAGACTAAATATTTACAGAATGTCCATTATAGTCAAATATTTTATTTCATTAGCAAGTTAAGATAGTTGAAGGTTATTGCATTTTTTGAGTTTTTTGTTTTTAAGATTTTTCCGGTAATAATTCCTGAAGATACTTTTTAGTGCAAAGTAATGAATTATATATAACCGTCGCCTTCGGAGGTGAGGGTTATAGAGCATTTCTTCCCTGAAAAAAGTTAAGGAATATATACTGAAGTTTTTCAGGAATTATTAATAAATTTTCTGACAGGTTAAAATAAAATATAATTACTGGCATAAAAATTTCAAAAAAAAGCTAAAGAGATTACTCAAGGTACCGATAATACTAATGATTGATAATAAATTACACTCCTACATGTAATTTTACCAGGTTAAAGGCTTTTGCGGAACGCGCTGTCCGCAAAAGCCTTTCTTATTTAAGGGTAAAATTTTTATTTATTATTTTCTTATTGCTTTAAGTGGAAGCATATGGTGTATATTTGTTATAAAAAGTGGCAGGAATTATTTATATGATTTTTGTTATTAATGAAAAAAATCCTCAGACCAGGCTTATAAGCAAAACTAAAGATATCCTCGAAGAGGGTGGAATCATTATTTTCCCCACTGATACAGTTTATGCTTACGGATGTGATATTAAAGATAAAAGAGCTATTGAGAGGATTTACAGACTTAAAAAAATGGACAGGAAAAAGCCCCTGAGTTTTATTTTTACAGATATTTCAGAAATATCTGAATATGTCCGTAACGTCTCTGATGATGCTTTTAAAATAATGAAAAAGGCATTTCCAGGCCCGTATACCTTTATTTTTAAAGCTTCAAAGCTTGTCCCTAAAATCGTTGTTACTAATCAGAAAACTATAGGAGTGAGAATCCCGGATAATAATATAGCCCTTGATATAGTCAGGGCATTGGGAAGACCTGTACTTGCCACAAGCGTTTTTAACCTGTCAGGTGAGTATCTTATTGATCCCAGGGAGCTTGAAAAGGTTTTCAGAAATGAGGTTGATCTTGTAATTGACGCAGGGCCTAAACCTGCGGAACCATCAACAGTGGTTGATCTTTCTGAGGATGTAATTGAGGTAATCCGGGAAGGTAAAGGAGAAATATTCTTTACATAGAGCGAGGT
>Ga0209203_1000890_pt1 | contig 23336 bp, 22 predicted proteins | sample AD_UKC109_MetaG_FD_184423 | JGI IMG/M metagenome (GOLD analysis project Ga0209203, IMG submission 184423) | Active sludge microbial communities of municipal wastewater-treating anaerobic digesters from Hong Kong - AD_UKC109_MetaG (SPAdes)... | ecosystem: Engineered > Bioreactor > Anaerobic >... | reverse complement strand
CTCAGGGCAGGGAAAAAGGTTCACCAACAGGACCCAGACGGAATACATCGATGAGTACTGGATAATGGACATGACCCTCTCACGGAGGGTGAGCGGAACGATGACCGCGTCTCTCTGCGTTTCCAACCTCCTGGACGAAGGATACTTCACCGGGGACGGGTATCCGGGAAGAGGCAGGAGCATGGGGTTGATACTTCAATACGATGGAGAATAGCATGAGGAAGATCATTTTGTACGCGGCCCTCCTTCTTGCCGCGGCCTGCAGGAACGCCGCCGGTCCATCCCAGGGGGAGGGTCCCGGCGGACCTGCGGTGGTGTGGTTCAACGGCCTTTCAGCTACCATCGACGCTTACTACACAGAAGCGGATTCACTGGTCACCGGAGCCTGGTACACCGGTTCCTCGCCCAACCACATCGTTTCCATCGGCGGCGGCAGGTTCGCCGTGCTCAGCTCGCTGGATGCCGAACTCAGGGTGACTGGAACGGCGGAAACGGGTTCTTGGGAGACCACGGCGCTGCTGCCCCTGGGAACGAATCCCTACTCTATGGCGGTATCCGGTGATACGGCCTGGGTTTCGCTCCTTCTGGCGGACAGCGTGGTGAGGGTCAGCCTGACCACGGGAGAAGTGTCCGGAGGCTTCTCCACCAGGAACAATCCCAGCGGGATCGCCTGCAGCGGCGATCTTGTTTTCGTGAGCTACTCCAACTGGCCGGAAACCTCATCTCCTGGTGGTGTCTCCGTTTTTCGGAGCGACACAGGCGAGGAGACCCGCTGGCTCAACACCGGGGTGAACACCCACTGGCTGGCCATGCAGCCTTCGGGAAACCTTCACTGCTACTCGACCACCTATCAGAACGACGGCGCCATAACTGTGTTGAACGCCCAGCCGCCCTACTTGGAGATATCTTCCTTCATGTGCGGCGGAGCGCCGGGGGAAGCTGTCTTGGCTAACGGAAGCTTCATTTCACCTGACGGATGGGGGGAAGGAGGTCTCATCGTCTACGATGAGGCGGGGAACTGGGAAAGGATCGAGCTGGATACGGCCTGCGTCGGCCTTGCCTTCCACGGAGGGAAGATCTACGCCACATCCTTCGGCGAGAACAGGGTGTACGTTCTGGATCCTGAGACCTTCGAAACCACCCTCTGGATGCAGTCCGGCGGGGAGGGCCCCCAGGGGATCGTTGCAGTGGATCCCTGAGTGAGACTATCTTACTCCGGCAGAACCACAGATCCCTGAAGGGGAATCCATATGAAAAACACAAAGTGCGACATGCACGTGCATTCCGAGGCATCCCGCCAGTCGGCAAGATGGATACTGAGAACACTGAAGGCCCCAGAGAGCTTTACCCCCCCTGAACTTATCTACGACCTGGCCAGGAAGAGGGGCATGGACCTGGTCACCATCACCGATGTGAACACCCTGGAAGGCGCTGAGAAGATAGCGAAGCTCCCCGGGACCTTCCTCAGCGAGGAGGTGGCATCCCAGTTACCAGGCTCCAGGAAGCCGATTCACCTTCTTGTATACAACATCACAGGTGAACACCACGATGAGTTCATGAAGCTGAAGACCAATGTTTTCGATGTGATCGAGTACATGAACGACCGTGGACTGGTGAATGCCCTCGCCCACCCGTTCTACTTCCCGGGGGAGGACCTGACCACAGCCGAGTGGACCGATCTCGTGCAAAGAGTCAGACTCGTCGAGGGCAGGAATGGGACCAGGGCAGCCTGGGAGAACCAGGCGGCGGCGGAGATGACCCGACGGATAAGGGGAGAGGGTTTCAGCGGCTTCACTGGTGGAAGCGATGACCACTGCGGCCGGTTCTTCGGGCTTACATGGACCGAAGCGGAGTGCGACGGCACCCCCGAGGGTTTCCTGAACTCGGTATCCCGGGGCAGGGGAGTCCTCAAGGGCGACCACGGCAGCGCCGTTCGGTCATCCTATGCCGTCTACTCCATAGCATACTCCTTCTACCGCGACAGGCTTCTTTCGAAAAATGTTCCCAACGTCGCAACGATAGCCGCCGACAGGTTCCTGAGCCCCATATCCCAGCAGGGGTCAGAGGAACCCACCCTGTGGCACAAGGCCGACTTCCTCTTTCACCACATGCTCAAGAAGGCCAGGGGGAGCAGCCCTGACTTCGAGAGCTTCCTCGCCGACGAACTCATAGAGATAGGCAAGGACCTTAACCTCCGCAGGGGCAGCCCGGAGCTGGAGCGGGAAGGGATAGAGGAGAGAACCTTCGAGATACTTAACAAACTCACCAACAGCCTTCTGAGGAGGTCCGTGGAGCAGCTTGGCATCAGGTTCAGCCGTGGGCAGATCCTCGAGGGTTTCGAAGCCCTCACCGCCATGGTCCCCATACTCGCCCTGAACACTCCGTTTCCCATAGCCTACCTCGACCGGAGGCGGGGGAGGGACCACGTGAACAGGATCTGCGGGGAACTCGGCGCTGATTCCCCGGCGGCCAGGAACTCCGGCAGAAGGGTCTGGGTAACCGACACCATCGACGACCTGAACGGTGTGTCCAGGACCATACAGAGGTTCGGCAGGCTTTCCGTGGAGGCCGGCCGGGAGCTGGCCATCCTGGCCTGCCAGGACAGGGCGGTCTCATTCCCTGGATGGGTGGTGAACTTCAAGCCCATAAAGGAGTTCGCAGTGCCGAACTATCCGTCGAAGAAACTCTCCGTACCGCCTTTCCTGGAAATGCTGAGGTTCTTTGAGGAGAACGATTTCGAGCTTGCCTACATCTCCACCCCCGGCCCGCTGGGAATGATTGCCCTGGGGGTGGCGAAACTGCTTGGGATCCCCACCATATCCATCTACCACACCGATTTCCCCAGGCACACCAACGAGATAATAGAGGACTCCAGGATGGCGGATATGATCAGCTCCGCCACCGGATGGTTCTATTCCCTCTCCGAGACCGTGATGGTACCCAGCAGGTTCTACATGGACGACCTGGAGCTTCTCGGGGTGGACAGGGGCAGAATGGAGATATTCCCCCGGGGCACCGACCACTCGAGCTTCTCTCCGGAGTGGCGCACCGAAGGCTATATGTCCCGGTTCGGGGGAAGCCCGGACACCCTTAAGCTTCTCTACACAGGCCGGATCTCCAGGGAGAAGGACCTTGACGTTCTGTCGGAAGCCTTCCTCAAGGTCAGGGCGAAGTTCCCGAAGGCTGAGCTTTTCCTGGCGGGGGACGGCCCCTACATGAGGGACCTGGGCAGCGAGATCCTGGGCAAGGGCGGCTTCTTCTGCGGGAACCTCTCCGGGGAAGAGTTCTCCAGGACCGTGGCCTCCTGCGACATCTTCGTCTTTCCCTCCACCACGGATACGTATGGGAACTCGGTCCTCGAAGCCCAGGCCGCCGGGCTTCCCTGCATAGTCACCGACTCCGGCGGTCCACAGGAGATAATAGTACCGGGAAGGAGCGGCCTGGTGGTGAAGGGAAGGGACTCCCAGGAGCTGGCGGAAGCCATGCTGACGCTGCTTCAGAACGACGAACTCAGGGCATCCATGGCATCGGAAGCCAGGAAGAGGGGCCTTGAGCACGACTGGCACAGGGCGTTCAACACCATATGGGAAAAGGGAACGGAGCTTCTCTGACAGGGATTGCTGGTCGGGGCGACTGGATTTGAACCAGCGGCCCCCTGCTCCCAAAGCAGGTGCGCTACCGAACTGCGCCACGCCCCGACCGCAGCTCCGATTCTAAGCAATTTTCCGCTGACTGGCCAATCTTGACCCGGGGAACCGGTTCCATGATAGTCGTGTATCCCCGTATATGATGGATTTTTGTATTTACTTCCCGAAAGGAAAACAAAGTGAAGTTTACCATTGCATTCCTCGCTGTCTTTGCTGTCATGTCCCTTGCGGACACCGGATGGCACTCGGTGATGGTTCCCGATGTCACCAGGCTCGACCTGCAGTTCTTCAACGAGAACGGCTACGACATCGAGGCGATCTTCGGAACGAAGGCCCGGCTCTATGTTAACGCCTCCCAGGAAATCGAACTGAGGAACCTGGGCTACAGACCCTTTGCGGAAGAGGTGCCCGCGCCCCTTGTACCGTACCCCACCATAACCGAGGTCAACGACGCCATGTCCGCGGTGGTCTCCTCACACCCCGACATCGCCCGCATGGAGCAGATAGGAACCTCGGTGCAGGGCAGGCCCATCTACGCGGTGATCGTAAGCGACAACGTGAACCAGGACGAGGCCGAGCCGGAGATCCGCATCACAGGTAACATCCACGGCGACGAAAAGGGAGGCGGCATGTCAGTGCTGAACTTCCTTGAGGTTCTCACCGACAACTATGGCACCAGCGACATGTGCACCTACGCCGTGGACAACTCAGAACTCTGGATAATCAGCATAGTGAACCCCGACGGCTACGTTCTCAATTGGAGGTACAATGCCAGCGGAATAGACCTGAACCGCGACTTCAGCTACATGAACCCTGATCCGTACTGGCAGGGCCCGGAAAGCGAAGCCATCAGGGACCTGACCATGCAGGACTGGCCCGCCCAGAGCAACTATGTGAACCCCTTCGCCACAGGCCTCTCCTTCCACGGCGGGGCGGAGTGCGTGAACGCGGTGTGGAACTACAGCACCACCGCAACCATACAGGACCTGGAACTGGTCACCGAACAGTCCTACGCCTACGCTCAGCATCCATCCATCACCTCCTACTACAGCCCCTGGATCGTCTATATACCCGGCGCTTCCTGGTATGCCACCGAGGGTGACGTGAACGACTGGTCCTACGGCGAGTGCGGAACGCTGGACTACACCATAGAGGTATCCAACGTGAAGTCACCGGCGGACTGGCCGGGGGTGGCCGACGCCAACTACGATCCCATCCTTGAGTTCTGCGTAAGAAGCACCTACGGTGTCTACGGAACGGTGGAGGACGCCTCCGGCAACCCTCTGGACGCACTTATCGAAGTTGAGAAGGTGGACGGCACCGATTCCACGCCCCTGAGGTTCTGCCGCACCGATGTGATCGACGGGGGATACTCCAAGGCCCTGGTACCGGGCACCTACAATGTGGTCGCAACGGTGAGCGGAATGGGATCGCTGGCCCAGAATAACATCACAGTGGGCTCCGAAGAGATGGTCCCGGTTAACTTCGTGTTCGGAACAGGCATAGCCGGCGGCACTTCGGTGGTTCCTTTCCTGCAGATCAGCGCCAGTCCCAATCCTGTGTCATCCTCCTGCATCGTTTCACTTCCGGACACAGGGGTTGAAGGTTTGCTGGAAATTTATGATATTTCCGGCAGAACCGTGTATGAAGAGAACATAGCCGCCGGCGCCGCAACCCATTCAATCAACGCCGGTTCGGCTCTACCACCGGGAGTGTACCACGTAAGGTACGCTTCGAACGGGCTTTCCGCATCCACTCGAATGGTGGTTGCGGACTGAGACCGCAGGAAAGGCAAGAAGAGCATGGCACATAAAAAATCATCGTCCAGCTCGAGGAACGGCAGGGACACCGCCGGAAGGCGCCTGGGAGTAAAGGCCCCTTCAGGCCAGTACGTCTCAGGGGGAACCATCATCCTTCGCCAGAGGGGCACCAGGATACACCCTGGCCTCAATGTGGGCAAGGGGGGGGACGATACCCTCTTCGCCAAGATCGAAGGAAGGGTGAAGTTCCACCGCATGGGAGCCAGAAGGGTAGCTTCCGTTATTCCCGAAGCCTAGAGCAGTTGAGCGCAAGGGCTGACTTCGTTCTCAGGGGAATAGGCAGGCTACTCACCATGGACGGCCCTGCGGGGCCCAGGAAAGGTACGCTTGCCGGAAGCATCGGCGCCATAGAGGGGGCTGCGCTGGTCTGCAGCGGTGGTAAGGTCGTATGGGCCGGCCCCGAGAGCCTCCTCGAGAAGAACTGCCTCATCGATGACGATACGCTTGTAGAGGAAGCCGGGGGTGCGCTTGTCACCCCCGGCTTCGTTGATTCCCACACCCATCCTCTTTTTGGGAAGACCCGCCAGGAAGAGTTCGCCATGAGGGCCGCAGGGGCGGATTATGAGGAGATCGCAGCAGCAGGGGGAGGCATCCTCAACAGCGTGGCGGCCACCAGGGCAGCCTCCACCGACGCCATAAGGGCGAACCTCCAGCGCCATCTGGGGAACATGCTGGCCTCGGGTACCACCACCATAGAGGCCAAAAGCGGTTACGGCCTCGACCTGGAGACTGAACTCAGGTGTCTGGCCATCGCAGGGGAGGAAGCCGAAGTCTCTCCTGTCACCATCGTTCCCACATTCATGGGTGCCCACGCAGTACCGGTGGAATACAGGGGCGATCCCGACGGATATATCGATTATCTGATCGAAACCGTGAACCCTGCGGTGAAGCAGCAGGGCATAGCCAGGTTCGTGGACATTTTCTGCGAGAAGGGCGTCTTTACCCCTGAGCAGTCGGCAAGGTACCTGGCCGCATCGTCCAGGCAGGGATTCGAACTCCGTGTCCATGCCGACGAGTTCCACGACACCGGAGGGGCCAGGGTCGCCTTCGACGCCGGAGCCCGAAGCGCCGACCACCTCCTCTCCATCTCACCCGGTAACATCGCCGGCATCGCCGGCAGCGGTACTGTTGCCACCCTTCTTCCAGGAACGGCCCTCTTTCTCAACAAGCCCTTCCCACCGGGGAGAAAGCTCCTGGACGCAGGGGCCGCGGTGGCCATCGCCACCGATTTCAACCCGGGAAGCTGCTTCTGTGATTCCATGCCGCTCATCGTGAGCCTCGCCGTATGTCAGTGCGGTTTTACCGTGGAGGAAGCCCTGGTGTCAGCCACCGTAAACGGTGCTGCGGCCCTGGGTCTCCAGGGGGTCAAAGGGGGGCTTGCGCCGGGTTGTGATGCTGATATTGTTGTATGGGACTGCGACGACCACAGGACGATCCCCTACCATCTGGGCAATCCGGATGTGAAGGTGGTGTACTGTGCCGGTGAAAGAGTATATAGTACGAATCACGGATAGCAAAACGGAGGATCGCAGGTAATGACCGAGAATGTCACCTCTCTCAAGAAAAAAGCTCACGATCTTGTCCAGAAGGGGAAGCACGACAGCGCCCTGAAGATATTCAACCTGGTCATAGAGCAGGATCCCAAGGATGCTTCGGTACACAACAAGATAGGTGACGTCCTTCTCAAGCTGAAAAGGGACGAGGAGGCCAGGCATCATTTCATCAGCTCCGCGCGGCTCTACTGCGAGGAAGGCCTCCACATGGTATCCACCTCCGTTTGCAGGAAGCTCCTCCGCTCCTTTCCACACGAGTCGGAGGCCCATCTCATAATGGGCGACTGCTTCATGGAGCAGGACAAGCCCGACCAGGCCCGAAAGGAATATGTAAGTTATCTGAAGGCAAAGCCTTCGCTTGACCTTCCCGAAGTAGCCAGAACACTCCGTTCCCTCACCGAGCTTGATCCAGACAGCCCAAAGTGGGTGGTGAACCTGGCGAAGGTTGCCTACCGTCAGAAGAACGAGACATTCCTTGACTTCGCCGTTTCCGTAGCGCTGGAGAGGAATCTCAACGGTCATGAAAAGATGGCCGCCATGCTCCAGAAGCTCAGGAAGGAACTCCATCCCGAACCTGAACCCAAGCCCGCCCCGCCTCCCAGGAAAACCGAGAAGGCGCCTGCGGAGAAACCGGCTGCCAGGAAACCCGCTCCAGGGACAACCGATACCGAGGCCGTTCTTAAAAACCTGCATTTCGACCAGGACGACCTGATACAGGGCGGCAATGAATCCAGCGAAGACCTCCTGGGAGACATAGACCAGGGCGACGAACCCGACTGGGAGGAAGACGAGATACAGGACCCCGGCCCGCAGAGGATAGGGGAATACTTCGTTGCCTGCGGAATGCTCAAGGCCGCCGACGTCCTCAAGGCCCTGGACAAGCAGGCCCTGGAGATGAAGGACTCGAGGCTGGGTGACGTTCTCGTGGCCATGAACCTGGTTTCCCTGCGTCAGGTGAGGGAAGCCCTCTCCAAGCAGGTGGCCGACATGCGGAACCGCCTCGAGCGCGATCCCGGCGACGCACTGGGCTTCATCGAAATGGCCAACCTCCTGCTTGATGTGGGGGACTTCTACGGTGCTGTGGGGGCTTACCTCAGGGCTGCGGAGATATACAGAAGCGAAGAGCGGGACTACATGGTGTTCGAGCTCCTGGAAGGAGTCCTGGACATCTGCCCCGAATCCCTCTCCGCCGCCAAGGAAATAGTCCGCATCAGGCACACCATAGACAAAGAGGGGCAGGCCAGGGCCTTCTACCGCCTTGCGGTGGCCTACCTCCTCAACGACAGCCAGTACGAGGCCATGGCCTCCCTTGAAGCCGCCATCGACGTATGTCCCGAGTACAGGGACGCCATGGAACTCATGAACGGTATCCTTCCCGAGGAGCACAGGGAAACAGGCATAACCGGCGTTGCAGACATACTCGACGACATCGACAACGTGAAAACCGACAGCTCCAAGAGCATCCTCGCCGACATAATCATGGAGTTCAAGACCGGCGTGGAGGCCAGCATCTCCAAGGAAGACTTCGCCACCCACTTCGACCTTGGCATCGCCTACAGGGAGATGGGTCTACTCAGAGAAGCCATACAGGAGTTCGAAAAGGTCCTTGCAAGCCCCGACTACAGGATAAAGGCGAGGGAAATGCTCGGCCGCTGCACCTTCGACATGAGAAGGTACGACGAGGCAGAAGACCATTTCCGCAAGGGTCTCGTGATAGCCAACACCGCCAACGACGAGAACGCGGTGGTGGGATTCCACGTGAACCTGGCCAGGGTGTACGACTTCACCGGAAGGACCGGGCACGCGGAGGCCGAGATGAGAATAGCCGAGGAGATGAACCCGGTAATAGCACGGGCTCTCCAGCTTGAGTAGATGACTGCCTCCGGGTCGTCCATTTCATCCGTCAAGCGCCCTTCACCCGCCTCCAGGGCGGGCCTCAGGAAGGGCGACATAATCCTTTCATGCGCAGGGCTCCCTGTGAGGGACTGGGTCGATCTCCTCTCGGCGGTCTCCGGTTCATCGGCGGAGCTTGTGGTGAAGAGGGGTCTATCCCTGCGGAGGGTCACACTGAGAAGGGGCCCCGGGGAGGAACTGGGGATAGAGCTCTCCTCTTCAGGGCCGGCTCCCTGCAGGAACAGGTGCGTATTCTGCTTCATCGACCAGCAGCCCCCCGGACTCAGGAATACCCTCATGGTCAAGGACGACGACGTGAGGTATTCCTTCCTGCAGGGGACCTACATAACCCTTTCCGATTCACAGGTGGATACTGCCATCGACCGGGGCTTCAACACCCTGCATGTATCGGTACATTCCACCGACCCGGACCTCAGGGGGAGGATACTGGGAAGACCTCAGCCGATGCCGGTCCTCCCGGGGATAGACAGGCTTGCGGCCTGCGGCATCCAGGTGCAGGCCCAGATCGTAGAGATACCGGAATGGAATCAGGGAGAGGCCCTGGAAAGGACCATAGCGGACCTCTACGCCAGGGACAGCGTGAAGATACTGGGAGTGGTCCCTGTGGGTCTCACCGGCCACAGGAAGGGGCTTACACCCCTGAAAGGGCACGATCCAGGGTCCGCGGCCGCCTCCCTGGAGCTCATCCGTCCATGGCAGGAGAGGGCCATGGCGGAAAGGGGTTTCCCATGGGTGTACGCCGCAGACGAGTACTATCTCCTTTCCGGAACGCCGGTCCCCGAGGCGGAGTTCTATCAGGGATGCACCCTGGCCGCCAACGGTATAGGCCTCCTCTCAGCTGAGAGGGAGTCCTGCCGTAAGAGGGTCTTCCAGGGCTCAGGGACGGTTGTCACCGGCGAAGCAGCGAGTGATTTCATCGCCGGTCTTCTCAGGGGATCCGGCTACACGGTAATGACCGTGAAGAACCGTCTCATGGGCGGTTGCGTAACGGTTTCCGGTCTTCTGGGCGGAAATGAGGTCATTGAGGCTCTTTCAGCGAGATGCCCGTTCGGCGGGAAGGTTTTCCTGCCGGCGTCGATGTTCAGTCACCATGGCCTGACACTGGACGGCCATGACCTTGGGAGCATTTCAAAGAACACCGGCCTGGAAGTGCTGATCGCCGACTCGACAGGAGAGCTGCCATGATCCAGGCACAGCTCGCTTTCGGCATTGCTGCCCTCCTGGTGGCCATGATCGGGGTGATCCACTGGCGGCTGGAAATGAAAATGAAGCATATAAGGGAACTGGAGCGGAACCTGGAGGACGCAAGGAGGGAACTCCTCTCCATGGAAACCCTCAAATCCAGGTTCCTGGGCCGGATCGGCGACGTTCTGGCGGAGCCTCTGAAAGCGATCGAGTCCACCTCGGAAAAACTGGGAAGGGAGAATCCGGTACTCCCGGATACCGTCCTCCGCGATCTTTCAAGGCTCTCCGAGGAGGTTCACTCCCTGGTGAGGATACTCACCGTTTTCGAGCAGATATCAAGGGAGGACGGGGAAGATGACGATTCACCCGGGAAGGTCCGGGAGGGCATAGAACTCGACAGAATGGTCTCCGAAGCGGTTATGGACTTCGCCGAGGAGGCGGCGGACAGGCTGGTCTCGGTATCCGTGAACATCTCAGGTCAGGGAACCGTAATGGGAAACCCTTCCCAACTCTCCGAAGCGGTTGCTTCTCTTCTTCAGGAAGCTCTGAGGAGGGCGGATCCCAACACGGTGCTCACGGTGGAGCTCCGGGCAGCGGGCAACGTGGAGCTGGAACTGGGCTGGAAAGGTGAGTCCGCCCCCAGGGCAGGGGATGAGAACATACTGGGAACGGGTCTTACGAGGCTGATAGCCTCATCCCACGGAGGATGGCTCAGCGAAGACTGGAACCAGGGAAGGATAACCCTCATCCTTCCCCGAAAGGATGACGGCGGATGAACCTCGATATTTTCAGGAAGTACGACATAAGGGGCAGAGCGGACAGTGACCTCACCGACGAGACCGTACGGAAGCTGGGCTTCGTCCTGGGAGGGATGGCGGAGGGGGGAACCATTGCGGTGGGAAGGGATTGCAGGCTCACAGGGGAGAGGCTTCTCAAAGCCCTTTCTGCGGGAGCTTCCGCCGCTGGATGCAGGGTGCTCGACCTTGGCGTGCAGACCACCCCCATGACCTATTTCGCCGCCCATACGCTGAAGCCCCGGGTTACGGTTATGATCACCGGAAGCCACAATCCCCCGGAGTACAACGGTTTCAAGATGATGTCCGGCCTTCATACCCTTTGGGGGGATGAGATAGAGGACATTCGCCAAAGAATGATCGAAACGAGACCGGTGGAGGCTGATGATCCTCCGTCTCCGGAGCGGGTTTCGGTAACCGAACGCTACCTGGACAGGCTCAGAGCCGAGTTCTCCCCTGAGAGGTCGCTGAAGATAGCCGTGGACGCCGGGAACGGCACCGGTGGAGAGTGCTCCGTGAGGCTCCTCAAGGAACTGGGGCACAGGGTGATACCTCTCTTCTGCGAGCCCGACGGGTCCTTTCCCAATCACCATCCGGACCCTACTGTGATGGAGAACCTGAAGGACCTGAGGGAAACCGTCGTGACTGAGGGATGCGACCTGGGAATAGCCTTCGACGGAGACGCCGACAGGCTTGGAATAGTGGACGAGAGGGGAAACCCGATCTTCGGGGACAGGATACTCTGCGTTCTGGCGGAGAAGGTGCTGGCCGATAATCCCGGTGCCACGATAATAAGCGAGGTCAAGGCATCGAAGGTATTCTTCTCCAGGGTGGAGGAGCTGGGGGGAAAAGCGCTGATGCTTCCCACGGGGCATTCCATCATAAAGGAGGGGATGGCCCGGGAAAACGCACTTCTGGCAGGGGAGATGAGCGGGCACATATTCTTCAGGGACAGGTACTTCGGCTACGACGATGCCCTCTACGCCGCACTGAGGTTCATGGAAACAGCCATAGAGAACCGCCGCAGAGGTCCGGTTTCCTCACTCACGGCGGACCTTCCTGACATGTTTTCCACTCCGGAGATCCGGGAGGACTGCCCCGACGGACTCAAGTTCCGCCTGGTCGACAGGGTAAGGAACATTCTCGAGGAAAAGGGATACAGTGTGAACGATACTGACGGGGTCAGGGTCGACTTCGCGGACGGCTGGGGGCTCCTGAGGGCCTCCAACACGCAGCCTGTTCTGGTAATGCGTTTCGAAGCCCGGACCGAAGACCTTGCGGATAAATATGAAGAAGAGATCAGAAGAACACTGGATAAAGCCCGGGAGGATATCTGATGTCCAGAGAAATCGTTGAAAAGCTCGAGGGCGAGGTCGCGGAGGCCTCCCAGCTGCTCAGGGACGTAACAGCCCAGTTCTCGAAGGTGGTGGTTGGCCAGGAGGAGTTTCGAACCGGGCTGCTTACCGCCCTTCTTTCCAACGGCCACGTTCTCATCGAGGGGGTTCCGGGGCTGGCCAAGACCCTGGCCGCCAGCACCCTGTCGGACTGCATGGACGCAAGGTTCTCCAGGATACAGTTCACCCCCGACCTTCTCCCGGCGGACATCACCGGCACCATGATCTACCAGCCCCAGAAGGGGACATTCATAGAACGCATGGGGCCAATCTTTGCCCAGATGGTCCTGGCCGATGAGATAAACCGGGCCCCCGCCAAGGTTCAGAGCGCGCTGCTGGAAGCCATGCAGGAGAGGCAGGTGACCTTCGGAGGCATAACCCACCCCCTTCCGGAACCATTCTTCGTTATGGCCACCCAGAACCCCATAGAGCAGGAGGGTACATACCCGCTCCCGGAGGCCCAGGTGGACAGGTTCATGCTGAAGCTGATCATCGACTATCCAACCCCCGACCAGGAGATGGAGATACTCACCAGGATGGGTGGAGGAGGAAAGCCGAAGGCCGCCAGGGTGATGACCACGGAACAGCTCTCGAACCTGAAGGACCTCTCCAACAGGATACTCGTCGAGGAAGACGTCCTTTCCTACATAGTGAGGATGGTGGACGCAACCAGGCATCCCAGGCTCTACGGCCTCCGTGACCTGGAAGACCTTATCCAGGTGGGATCGAGCCCCAGGGGTTCTCTGGCACTCCTTGCCGCCTCCAGGTCCAGGGCACTGCTCTACGGACAGGCCTTCGTTACCCCTGACCTGGTGAAGGAGGTTGCCCCCGACGCCCTGCGCCACAGGATAATAAGGTCCTTCGAGGCCGAGGCGGAGGAGGTTTCCGTGGGGGAGATACTCTCCACCATTCTCGACAAGGTCCCGGTAACCAGGCGGTAGACCGTAATGGAAACCGCACACGGCCTTTTCAGACGGGTTCAGAGAATTGAGATACACACCAGGAAACTGGTGGACCAGCTCATGGGGGGCGATTACCGTTCCGTCTTCCGCGGCCAGGGAATGGAGTTCTGCGACTACAGGCCCTATGTGGAGGGCGACGACCCCAGGCTGATAGACTGGAACGTAACCGCAAGGACCATGAATCCCTTCGTGAAGATCCTCGCCGAGGAGAGGGAACTCCAGGTGATGCTGGTGGTGGACGTTTCCGGCAGCCTCAACTTCGGATCCATCAACCTCACCAAGGCGGACAGAGTGGCCGAGACCGCGGCGGTGGTGGCCCTCTCCGCAGCCAGGAGCAACGACAGGGTCGGCCTCCTTACCTTCGGGGACAAGGTCTACAACTACGTTCCCCCTGACAAGGGCAGGGCCCATTCCCTCTCCATCATACAGAAGGTCCTCGAGGCTTCCGACCACCAGGAAAAGGCCGATGTGGAGAACGCCTTCGCCTTCCTGGGGAGGGTGCTCAAGAGAAGGGCGTTGATCTTCCTCGTCAGCGACTTCCGTTTCGGGGACAAGGGCGAAAAGAAGCTCCGCGTCTTCTCATCGAAGCACGACATGGTGGGCATACACATCTTCGACCCCAGGGAGGTGCGGGTCCCGGACATCGGGAGGATACGCTTCAGGGACCCGGAAACAGGGGAGGAGAGCATAGTCAACACCTCCAGCCATTCCTGGCAGAAGGCCTTCACCGCAAGGGTCCAGGCCGACGCAGCCGCCAGGGAAAAGCTCTGCAGGAGAACCAGGCTGGATGTGGTGAGCATTTCCACCGCCGACGACCTGGTGCTGCCCCTGAGGCGCTTTTTCCACCTCCGCAAGCGGAGGAGGGCCCACTGATGATGCCGGTTCTTACCGCATGTCTTCTGATTCTGACCGCGGCCTACACCGAGATAGGCAGCGGACTTCCCGGAACCGTGGACTACATGGTCCCCGAAGGCTTTCAGACGGAAGCCCTTCCGGTGGACTCCACCTGGGTCGTTGTAAACGGTGACAGCGGCAGCTTCACCGTGGTGCCCCTGGTTCTCTCCGATACACTGGACCTTCCCCCCCTTACGGGCTGGAATGCCCAGGGGGACACCATGACCTTCCAGCCCCCGCTGGTGATAGCGGTCCCCTCGTTTCCCGACACCCTTATGGATCCTTCCTTCCCGGTCTATCCCTGCTTCATGGACATCCCTCCGGGTCTTCCGGAGGACTACGCGCGGAACATGAGCTTCTGGCTGGTATGGACCCAGTCTCCGCCCTTCCCATGGCTTCCCGTGGCCGGCGGGGTCCTGCTGCTGGCCGCGGCGGCTTATTTCCTCATCAGAAGGAAGCGTTCAGGCACAGTGGAGGAAGAAGCACCAGAGGAGAGGATACCTCCCGGGAAGGAGGCAGAAAGGGAGGCCCTGGCCCTGCTGGAGTCGGAGAACTACCTGCACGGAAGGTGGCCCCAGCTCTTCACGGAAGTTGACAGGCAGTACAGGGTCACCGTGGCCGGAAAGTTCGGCGTGGCGAACAGGGCCCTTACACACAATCAGATATCCCGCGCCATCGTCTCCTCCGCAGACGGAAGGAAGTTCAACGAAGAAGCAGCCGAACTGGTGAGGGAGATCACACTGCAGCTCTACGCCGACTGGGGAAGCTCCAGGGACAGGGCAGCCGGGTTCATCAGGAAGCTGGCAAAGCTGAGAAGGGAGTGGTCCAGGTGATACGATTCGCAACATATCCCGTTCTCTTCGCCTTCCCTGTGATGCTCTTCCTGTCAGCGATCCTCAGGAAAAAACGCCAACAGGTCTCCAGGGGAGCGGTTTTCACTGGACCCTTCAGCGGGACGCCGGAATCCGCCGAGGGAAGGTTCTTCACCGTTTTCCTTCCCTGGACGGGCATCCTCTTCCTGATCATTGCCCTTGCCCGGCCCCAGACCGGCTTCGAAAGGCTGCCCGACTCAGGGGAGGGCGTGGACATCGTTCTGGCCCTTGACGTTTCCACCAGCATGCTGGCGGAGGACTACAGCCCCAACAGGCTGGAGGTGGCCAAGGACGCCGCACTGGAGTTCATAGAGAACCGTCCCAACGATCGTATCGGCCTTGTGCTCTACGCCGCCGAGCCGGTAACCATATGCCCTCCCACCTTCGACCATGAGACCCTGCGGAGGTTCATCGAGAACGCCCGGCTGGGATACCTCACCGACGGCACCGCAATCGGCGCCGGTCTGGCCACCGCGGCCAGGGGTCTCGGCTCATCCAGCACTGACAGGCGGGTGATCGTACTCCTTTCCGACGGCGTGGAGACCGCAGGTGTGATCGACCCCATTACCGTGGCCCAGGCGGTGAACACCCTGCACGGAGACAGCATTTCCGTCTATACGGTGGCCATAGGCAGGGAGGAGAGCGGCTACGAGGTGGACAGGGAAACGCTTTCCGAGATAGCGGCGCTGAACAACGGAAGGCTCTTCAGCGTTTCCAGCGGCAGGGAACTTGAGGAGGTCTACGAGGAGATCGACCGCCTCGAGGCTTCCCTTCTGCCGGAATCAGGGCTCTTCGTCTACAAGGATCATTACCTGGGATGGCTCATTGCCGGGCTGGCACTGCTGGCATTGGCAGAGTACGGCCGGTGGAAGGCCTTCAGGATAACGGGGGGGGGGAACTGATGAGCTTTCAGGAACCGCTTATGCTCCTCCTTGCCCTGGCGGCGCCGCTTTACTGGTGGCTCAGGACCAGATGGCTCAGGGATGACGAGAAGAGGCTCCGCAGGTTCGTCCGCCCGGTGCTCTGGGAAAAGGTGGGCATTGCCCCTCCGGCGCAGCATACCGCAAGCAGGATACTCTTCTCCGTCTCTATACTCTTCTTAGCCGCCGCGGCCGCCGGGCCGGTGTGGGGACATTCGGATGCCTACATTCCCACCGGCGGCAGGAACGTGGTGGTGGCCCTGGATGTATCCCGCTCCATGTGGTGCGACGACGAGAGCCCCACAAGGCTGGGCAGGGCTGCGCTTGAGATAAGAAGGCTCATCGAATCCATGCCGGGAACCAGGTTCAGTCTTGTCCTCTTCAGCGGAAGGGCCAGACTCGCGGTACCGATAACCCTGGACACCGCCTTCCTGCTGGACAGGATACCCTCGTCGCCCATGGACGACACCGCACTTCCCGACGGCACCACGCTGAGCAACCTGGTGGAGGTGATGGCCACCGCCCTGCCCGACATGGACCTTGAGGGGCAGGTGGGGATCGTGTTCTCAGACGGAGGTTTCCACGACTTCAACCTTGAAAGGGCCATCGATGAGGCCAACAGCCGCCGTATATCCCTTGTTGCGGTGGGTGTGGGAGGGGATACCCCGGTGACAGTGCCCGGGGAGAACGGACCCCTGGTCTGGGATGGCGACACGGTCAGGACGGTCCTGGAGGAGGAAACCCTCAGGCAGCTGGCGGAGGAGACCGGAGGGTTCTACACCAGGATATCCGAAGCACCTGACCTTTCCGGACCGCTGAACGATATGCTCAGCATGAGTTCCGCCGACGTGAACGCCGACATCGCCGGGGCAACCGGCGCCCGCAGGTTCCAGTACTTCCTGGGTGCGGGGCTCGTTCTCATCCTTGCCGCTGTGTGGCTGGAGGGGAGGGGAAAATGACATCGATGATCGCAGTGCTTTTCCTGCTCCTTTCCGCTCCCCAGAGAACGCCCCTGCTCAACCTCTACCTGGAAGCGGCGGACCACGCGGCCGATGGAAACCTCCAGGAGGCCTCCAGCAGGCTGGAGGAGATCGCAGCCAGGATGCCCGATGATCCCAGGGCACGGTACAACAGTGGAATAAACTCGATGCTGGCCGGTGACTTCGCCTCCGCCGACAGCATTCTCTCCTCGCTGCCCCAGGGGAACATCCAGGGTGACACACTGCTTGAAGCGCTCTCATCGGCAAGGCTTGGCAATGCCATGGCTCAGGGCGACTACGCCGGGGTCCAGAGCGTGGTCGAGATGCTGCTGCCCAGGATATCCGCCGGGGAGGCATCCATGAGGATGGCCCAGAACTGGGAGGTGGCCCTGAAATGGCTCCAGCAGAACGAACCTCCTCCCCCTGAGGATCAGCAGGATCAGGAAGATCAGCAGGATCAGGAAGATCAACAGGATCAGGAAGACCAGCAGGATCAGGAAGACCAGCAGGATCAGGAAGATCAACAGGATCAGGAAGACCAGCAAGATCAGCAGGACCAGGAAGACCAGGAGAATGAGGACCAGGAGGAAGAGGAGCAGGAGAACCAGCCTCCGCCTCCCTCCAATCCGGAGATGACCCCGGAGATCGCCAGGGCAATACTGGACATGGTGGAAGAAGCCAGTGCCGATACTGCTTCCGCAGTTCCAGGCGGTTCCATAGGAGCGCCGGTTTGGTAACTCTGTTACTTTGGATGCTGATCTCTTCAGGGATGCCGTTCACCCTGGAAGCTCCCGAAGAGGTGTCTCCCGGAGAAAACTTCACGGTGGCGATAACCACCACCGAGCCGGGCTGCACAGGCATCACCACCAACAGCTTCGATGTGTCACAGGGACTTTCCTACAGGGGAAGTTCCGTTTCCACGAGCATCTCGTCCATCGTCACCCAGTCGGGAAGGCAGCTCAGCCAGGTCCTGGTGTACGGAATGAACTTTACCGCCGTTTCATCCGGTGTTCAGTCAATTGGTCCCATAACTGTAAATCTTAATGGTCTAGGCACATACGAGATCGATGAGATCGAGGTACTGGTCACCGGATCAGTCACCGCACCCCCGCAACCCTCCACCTCTCCCGGAAACGGCTCGCCGGTATGGCTCGAGGGGCATCTCAGGGATCCCGGCGGGAGGATATACCCGGGCACCCGGCTTCTCCTGGACTATTACGTTTACGCAAGGGTCGGTGTGGAGAACGTGAGCTACTGGTGGACGGCTCCTGAACTGGGCGTGATCAGACATGTGGAGACCATCCCCGACAGCAACTGGGAGGGCCTGGGAAAGAGGGACAACTCAAGCAGGAGCAGGCTTGCGGTGGTCGAGATGACACCCGCCGCCCCGGGGAGCCTTCAAGCTCCGGTGTTCAGCGCCGATATCACAGGCACCGGTTTCGACCCCTGGGGAAAATCGTACTTCTGGTCGGTTCAGACCGATCCATTGATCCTCCCGGTGTATCCCTTTCCCGGCAACCCTCCGGTTCAGTGGGACGGCACTCTGCTGGACAGCGTTTCTGTCAGGGTGGAGCAGCTTCCCTCTCCGCCGGGGCAGGGGGGAGAGCTGGCGCTCAGGGTCACCTGCATGGGACCTGGCAGAGTGTACATGGAGGATCCTCCGGAACTTACCCTTACCGGGAACTCGAGTCTGATACCCTGCGGCCAGGGCGAGGCCGACAACAAGAAATGGTGGGATTTCATCCTGGAGCCTGATGAGACAGGATGTCACATTACAGGCCCGGATACACTTGTCTGGCTGGACAGGACGAACGGGACCTACAGGATGGAAACCATTGAACCCTGCACCCTTGAGGTGAGCTGCATTCCCTGGAGTGAATCCCAGGTTGTCCTTCAGCGACCGGGAGAGAGGACCCCTGTGCTCGTATGGATACTGGCAGCCGGGGGAAGCGTGCTGCTTCTCACGGTGATACTGGGAGCCGCCGCCAGGCGCAGGGACAGGAAGCTGGCTTCGGTAACCGCTGCGGAGGACCTTGACGAACTCCTCACAGGGCTTGAGAACGAGCTTTCCCTCCTCCTGGCCGGACGGAGGGAGTACCTGGGATTCGAGGAACTTGACGACTTCCTGAACGAATGCGACACGGACAGCCTTCTGGCAAGAAGGATACTCAGGTTCTGGAAAGACCTGGAAAACTCAATAGGGGAAAGGGAACTCTCCCCTCAGAACTTCGATAAACTGAAGAAGACCGCCGGGGAACTGCTTGCTGAACTCAAGAGGGACCTGGACGCAACCGAAAGGGAACGGAACAGATGAGCGGAATCGTGCAGTGGTACATCGATATCGTAGGCAGGTATCCCTTTCAGGCGGCCTTCGTGCAGTTCGCCGTGCTGGGTATGGCGGGGGACTGGATAGCCTCGGCGGTCACAGGGAAGAAGATATCCTACGGGCCCTTCAAGTTCCTGAAGAAGATGCTGGGATGGGGGATACTGGGCCTCATAATCAAGGTGGGCTTCGCCGGAATGCACGGGTTCACCCTGGCGGTCTATGACAAGCTTCACATAACCTCCGAAAGCGATCTGCTCTTCGCTTTCCTTATGAGCACCTTCACCAACACATTCTTCGGACCGCAGATGATGCTCTTCCACAGGTGGGAGGACAACCTGCTCCTGGGCACCAGGGGATACAAGGGGATGGATACCGCCATAAAGACCCTCTTCTGGTTCTGGATACCGGCTCACACCTTCACCTTCAGCCTGTCGAACCACGATGTTCAGGTGGGTCTGGCGGCGGCGTGGTCTCTGGTCCTGGGGCTGATCCTGGGAATAGCCCGGAGGAAGGGCTAGGCTACCTCACAACGGTGAACACAGCCCTGTTCTCAGTTGATCCGTTGATGTGGGATACGGTATATACTCCCACCGGAAGGCTCGTTACATCCACGTTCACAGTACCTGCCGAAGCGTCGTTCACCTGCAGGGCGCATCTTCCGGCGCAGTCGTAAACGGCCAGGTCACCTGGTGAGCCCGTCTCAAGGACAAGAATTCCGGCGGCTGGATTGGTCCTGACCAGCAGAAGGGGAGAGACCGTGGAGTGGTAACCTCCCTGGATACCTGTGGATATCCCGTTGTAGATGAATGTTTCGCCATAGTACTCACCAACGATCAGTTCAGGCACGCCGTCGGAGTTCAGGTCGCCCACACCGGGGTAGATACCGCTTTCATGCACTATCGCCAAGTCTCCCAGGAAGCAGATGGGCTGGGGAGACTGGAAGGGGAAAGGAGAGCCGGGACCGTTCCTCCTGAGCCAGTACAGGTACCCATAACCGTCGGAGTGGCAGCCTGCAATGATGTCCTGAAGCCCGTCGTCGTCGAGGTCATATACGGTTATCGCCGTGTAGAACCCCAGATCGATCACTCCGTTCTCATCCTCGAGCTCGATGTATTCATCTTCGAAGCAGTAAGATTCAGGGGCTCCCTTGTTGAGGAACACGAGTATCTTTCCGGAACCGGTTCCGGTGATGAGGTCTTGAACGCCGTCGAGATCGTAATCCAGAAGGGCTGGGGAGGCCTGCAACACCTGGATCATCTGGGTCTCAGAACAGAGGAAGCCCTGGTAGGAGAGCCATGGGACTGAGTCTCCCTGATCGGATCCTGAGTAGTACTTTATCTCCTGGGCGTCTATTCCCATGAGAATGTCATGAATGCCATCTGAGTCAATATCCACAACCTGTGGAATATTGGGACCGCATCAAGAACTGGAACTGATGACCTGCCCGTCTGCTTGCAGCATTGTCCAGGAGTCGAAAAGCGGCGAGTTCGAAGTACCGGTGTTAGGCAGGTAGAGAACGGCGCCGTCAACGGGCTGGAAAGGCGGATAAGGGGCGCGCGTTCCTATCAGAACGTCATTCAGGCCGTCTCCGTTCCAGTCGCAGACCAGGGGAGCCGACCCCATTCCGGTATCCAGGGCAACACCATTGAGTATGAATGGCTCAGCCGGGCCGAAAACGGGAATGGCAGAAAGCAGGATCGTTACGAGCGTTATAGCACTCCCTCCGCCGCGGCCTGGGAGCCGTCGGCTGTTGTGTCCTCGTCAAGCAGGGTTCCGTTCTGGTAGATCTTCACCGTTACCGTACCTGTGTCGCCTGTTCTCTTAGCGGAAAGATAGACCTGATCTCCCTTGTTGGCGGAGAAGGTAATCTCCCAGGGAATGCTCTGCCCGTTGATTATCGCGAGGTCTCCGTTGGAGTCGAGGTAATCGATGTTCACCGCATCTGCTGAACCGGTGACCTCGTACTTCACGGTAATCGAGGCCGAGAGCGGGTCGTCGCCGCAGCCGGCCACAAGGGCCATCAGCCCAGAGACTGCAAGTATCCTGATAATGCGCATTTTCCCTCCATGCGGATTCGTTGTTTATTGGGGAATATAGGGGTTTCGCGATACCGTGTGAAGAGCATGCATAATGTCCGATAATGTATATTATGTAAAGTTTTTGATCTGAAGGAAAAGGGAAGCATCTCTTCCCCTCTCCTCCGCTGATGTCCTCTATTCCGTGAGCTCCGCAAGCTGCAGAAGCCTGTATTTCTCGAAAGCCGTGGTGTCGGTTCCCATGGCCAGGGCCTGCTGGAGGTAGTCCAGGCTCTCCTGTGCGCGGCCGGCGGCGAAGCTCACCCTTGAGAGTCCGTGGAGCGCTTCCGAGCGTACCATGCGGTCTTCGTCGGCCAGCTGAAGGACCTCCTGGTATGCTCCCGTGGCGTTCTGAAGATCCTGTTCGCTGCCACGGTTCTCCAGAACTATTCCCATATGGAGAAGGGCTGAGATCCTTATGGATTCCCTGGGATTCGCCGCCAGGAGCGTGGACAGAGTAGATATGGCAGAGTCGTAGTTGCCCCTGATGATGTCTATCTTTGCGGCGAGCACAGCTGCGCGGCGGCCCCACTGGTTCTGCGGGTTTCCGTTCCAGGTCTGCATGGCCATGGTATAGGCGGCGTCCATTCCCTGGAATGCCTGCTCCAGCTGGTTCATGGATGCCGCTGAGGCCGACTGGTTGAATATCTGCCCTGATGTGATGAAACCGGCCATTGCCTCGTTAGCCGCCGCCGACCTGCGGGACAGGAGGTACTGACCCACGAGGAGTACCACAATTACGGCTATCAGCACGCCTATGACTTCCTTCTGATGGGTCTGGAGGAAAACGAGGCCGCCCTCCAGCTTCTCTCCCACCGGATCGTGCTGTATCTCTTTCTTAGTGAGCTTCTTCCTGGTCTTGTGAGCCATTTTCATTCCTCCGTGTTCATAATGGTTAATACATTTAAAAATATATCAGTGGCAATATTATGTAATACAGTTGTGGTTTTGCGGTTGTCAATCACGAAATGTGAACGGGCGCACTTCTCGTGGATGTCCATCTGGCTCCGCCACCTTCCCAGGGCTGTTCCCTCTGTGAGACCATCCCTTTCGACGATCCTGGCCACCGATCTTTCCATTGTGTCCCGCACGGTTACCGTAAAGTCAGCCAGGGTATCCATGCCCAGTTCGAAGAGGAGCGCCGCGTCAAGCACGAATATACCCCTTACGCCGCTGAGAGTGGCCGCCGCGAGGCCGGCCCATCGGCGAAGCCTGGGATGGAGGACGCCGTTGATCCCCTTTAGCAGGTCCGGATCCGCAAATGCCCTGTCACGTAGTGTTTTACGTATATCCGAAGAGCCCATTGCACCCAGCCCTGGAATCCCCAGTTTCTCCTCCAGTTCCAACGCACAGCCCCTCCTGTCTAAGAACCTGTGCCCCGCTTCGTCCAGGGAGCAGACCTGCGCACCAAGGCTCCTCCACACACCGGCTACAGTGGACGCTCCGCTTCCGCTGCACCCTGTGAGGCCCACAAGCATCAGCGCTGCCCCCAGACCACGTTATCCTCTGTAAGGACAACCTCTGCCATATCCCCCTCGGAGGCTCCCTCCGGGGCGTAGACCGGTATGTAGTTGCCGGAGAGACCTATTTTCCTGCCGTTGACAGCTCTCCCCTCCACCAGCACCGTCTGAACCGTTCCCAGCATCCTTTTCCTGAATGCCTTCCTTGAAGATGACGATGCTTCTCTCAACTGAACCGCCCTGTCCGTGACGGTCTCGGTGTGCACCTGCTCCATGGATGCCGCCGGGGTACCCGGTCTCGGCGAGTACGGGAAGACATGCAGATAGGCTATCCTCTGATCATCCGCCAGTTCCATGCTCTTCTGGAAGTCCTCTTCGGTTTCTCCGGGGAATCCGGCGATGATGTCGCAGCCCAGACACACCCCTGGAAAGAGCTGCGTCAGAGCCGCCAGGAGTTCATTCTCCCTGGCCCTTCCGTAGTTCCTTCCCATCTCTGACAGTATCCTGTCGGAACCGCTCTGGAAGGGGATGTGGAAATGG
>Ga0209203_1000884_pt1 | contig 23477 bp, 18 predicted proteins | sample AD_UKC109_MetaG_FD_184423 | JGI IMG/M metagenome (GOLD analysis project Ga0209203, IMG submission 184423) | Active sludge microbial communities of municipal wastewater-treating anaerobic digesters from Hong Kong - AD_UKC109_MetaG (SPAdes)... | ecosystem: Engineered > Bioreactor > Anaerobic >... | reverse complement strand
CGAAGCTTTGAAGAAGAGGTGGAAAAAATCCTGGAAACCGGGGCGAACGATTATCTTCCCAAACCCTTCAGCCCGGAAAGCCTTTTTGCCATACTCGAAAAGCACACTTCGGTGCGTTTCATCCATACGGAAAATGCCCGGGAATCAAGTTCGGAAAAGGGTACCTCTCTCTCCCGGGAACAGTTGGCAGGCTTTCCCGAAAATCTTCTTGCCGCCATGCGCCAGGCGGTGCGAACGGGAGACATGGTGGCCCTGGAAAAACTCGTTGTCACCGCAGAAGGCTTCGATGTCGCTGCGGCTCAAGGGCTTCGGGAGCTTGCTGAAGAATACGATTACGAAAAACTCTCCTCCCTTCTGGAGTGAGGCCTCTTCCGGAAAAACGGGAACCGGAAAAACTTTTCCCTTAGCCAAAACGCTCGCAAATCTTCGCGAAAATCTCCTCCAGAGAGGAGAAAGCCTCCACCACCAGGGGGTCGAAATGTCTCCCGGATTCCCCTAAAATCAGGGCCCGGCTGTACTCATGGGGAAAAGGGCCTTTGTAGGGCCGCTCAAACCGCAAAGCATCATACACATCCGCCACCGCCATGATCCGGGCCTCCAAAGGAATTTCCTCCCCCGCCAGACCTTCGGGATACCCCGTACCATCCCATTTTTCGTGATGGTATTTCGTCAAGGCGATACCCATGTTGATAAAGTCATTAAACGGATATTTGGCACGTACTTTTTCCAAGGCTTGGGCTCCCCGGAGAGTGTGGGTTTTGATAGTTTCGAACTCTTCCGGAGTCAGTTTCCCCGGCTTCAGAAGAATGCTGTCGGGAATACCTATCTTTCCGATATCATGCAAAGGAGCGGCATGAAAGATATTATCCACGAAGGCGGGGGTGATACTCTCCGTATATCGGGGGTGCTCCATCAGTTTTTTGGCAAGAAGCCGGCAAAAAGTACGGGTACGATCGATATGGCGCCCCGTACCATCATCCTTCTCCGCCACTAAAACGGACATGGCATGGATAGTACAGAGCCGGGAATCCAAAATTTCCTTTACCTTCTGGCGGACGAGATTCTCCAGGCCGTGATTGTATGCCTCGAGTTGAAGCTGCATCTGCCGAAGCCGCAAGTGGGTTTTTACCCGAGCCCGGATTTCTTCGATTTGGAAGGGATTGGTAATATAATCCACCGCTCCTGCGGCAAAAGCCCTCTCCTTGCTTTCCCTATCGAGAAGAGCACTGATAACGAGAACGGGGACATCCCGAAGTTTTTCGGAGGCTTTCAGGCGTTCGCAAACCTCGAACCCATCCATGCGGGGCATTTTGATATCCAGCAAAATAATATCCGGGGGGCTCTCTTCCGCAGCCCCCAGCGCCGCCTCTCCCTGGAGAAAGGTCTTTATGCGGTACCCCTCGTCCCGGAGCATCCGGTCCAGGAGTTTCAGGTTTTCCGGTGTATCGTCGATTATCATTACCACCGCTGGTTTTGCTTGGTTCGCCAAAGCTTCAGTTCCTCCCTTCCGAAGATGTCCGTTCTTTCCATAGTTTTGCCGTGCAGGACGAAAAAACATCCGGGAAATATCATACCTCAAGGGGGGGAAATCGCCCACTCCCCGCGGCGTATGGAATAGCAAACACCCTTTTCATTGGGGATTTCCCCCCTCAAAAAGCCCCGGAGCTTTTCGCGCCGAAAAGGCCGAAAAGTGCCGGGCATGAACGCGGAAGAAAACACCTGAAGAGAAAAGACGGACGAAACAACGAAACCTCCGGCTTTTCCACAAGATTTTAGCGCAGCACCGCTCTGCAGGATTTATCCTTTCATTTGCAAGTTTTCCTCTCTCTCCATAGGTTCAATCCATCCCAGATCTCCGAGAATCATGTACATGCAGGGAAGGCCTAAAAGAACAAGAAGGGTAGAAGAGATGAGGCCAAAGGCGGTGCTGATAACCAGGGGTTTCAAAATTTGGGCCTGCAGGCTGGGTTCGAAGAGAAGAGGGATCAATCCCGCCACGGTAGTGCTCGATGTAAGCATTACCGCTCGAAAACGCTCCCTGCTCGCAGCAGAGGCGGCATCCAGCAGGGAGGAGTATTTCGTTCGGGCATTTTTGAGAAAGAGCACCAACAAAATGGAGTCGTTCACCACGACCCCTGCCAGAGCGGCAAATCCCAAAAAGCTCGGCATGCTGATGGGAACTCCCATGAGCATATGCCCCGAAACCACGCCGATGAGAGAGAAGGGAATGGCTGCCATGACGATCAAAGGCTCCGTATAGCTGCGAAACTGGAGACTCAGCAGGAAGAAAATCCCCAGAAGACCTATTCCCAAAGCAAAGAGGATGGAATTACGGACATGCCCCGTCTCCTCCAACTCCCCCGCAATAGCGACCTTCACTGCGGGATATTTTTTGGAAAACTCCGGAAGATAGCTACTGCGAAAGGTGTTCATGAGCTCCAGAGTGCTCAGGAAGCGGGAATCCACATCCCCGAAAAGGGTGACCGTTCTCATGTGGTTGTACCGGCCTATGCGGGACCATCCTCGGACCTCTTCCCAGGCAGCCACGCTTCGAAGAGGAATTTCGGTTCCGTCCTTGCGGAGGATCAGAAAATTCTCAAAATCCTGAAGGTTGTGTTCCTTCTCCGGATCCAGCTTCACCTGAAGCTCGTACTCCTCTCCTCCTCTTCGGAAAGTATAAGCCTTTATCCCCTGAAAGGCTCCCCGAAGCTGACTGGCCACCTCTTCTCCGGTAATGCCCATGCCATAGGCGGAAGGGTACATCCGCAGCCGCAATTCGGGTTTTCCCTGCCGGAGATCGTCCATAAGATTGATGACTCCCTTGTATCGATCGAACCATGTGTGCAGATCCAAAGCGGCCTTTTTGAGTTCCCGGAGATTCTCTCCTCGAAGACGAATTTCAATGGGGCGGCCTCCGGGACCGACACCGGGCTCTCCCAGGGTAAGCCCCAGAACATCAGGCATCTCCCCCATCTGACGGCGCCACTCCGCAAGATAGGCCTCTATAGTCCCCCCCCGTTCTTCCGGTGGAAGAAGATCTACCGTAATGGTAGCCACGTGAGGCCCTTTCTCAAAGGCTTCGCTGTTCTGGTTGAACTGCACATAGGCATTCTGCACCAGATCTTTTCCCGGAGGCTGATCCGCGGAAAAAGCCTGGTTGGTTCTCTCGAGAGCTTCCAAGATCCGATCAACCCGTTCCTCCGTTCGGGCGAGAGGAGTTCCTCCAGGGAGGAGAAGCCTGGCAAGCACCACCTGTCCTTCAAGCTCGGGGAACCCCTGAACCTTGATCTTCCCCGAAAATACCATGCCAAGAGAAAGAATAAAGAGCCCCAGGATGGCACCGAGAACGAAATAACGTCTTGGAAGCAGAAAATCCACGGTCTTCCCCACCACTTTTTCTCGAAAATGCTCAAGAAAACTCTCCAAGGTCCGGCGCAGGAGATTACTCCTTCCGGAAGAAGAAGCCTCCATGGCATGGTAGAGGTGCGCGGGGAGAATGGCGAAAGCCTCGATAAGGCTTATGGCGAGAACGAGCAAAAGCATAATGGGAACCACCCGGAGCACCCGGCCGATTTGACCGGTGATAAATCCCAGGGGCCCCAGCACGCAGAGAGTGGTGATAAAGGAGGAAATCACTCCTGCCGCCACTTCTCGGGTTCCCTCCACAGCAGCGGTAAAGGGATCTTCTCCCCGCTCCCGGTGAACTGCTATGTTTTCGGCGATCACGATAGCATCGTCCATGAGAAGCCCCAGGGCAAGAAGAAGCCCCACCAGGGTGAACATATTGATGGTCATGCCGAGGTGAGGAGCCACAAGAAAGGCTCCAAGAAAGGAGACCGGAAGCCCCATGGCCACCCAGAAGCTGATACGGATATGAAAGAAGAGCCACATGACCAGAAAGACCAGCACCAATCCCTGCACGCCGTTGCGAAGAAGGAGATCCAGCCGGTCCTTCAGGGCAAGGGATTCATCGCTGCTTATGGTAAAGTCCATTTGAGGGAATCGCTGTTTTTCCAGGGAGAGAAAAGCCTTGGCCCGTTGAGCCACCTCAAGGGTATCTTCCGCCTTGGTCTTGCGGATGTTCAATCGGGCGCAGCGCTTTCCCTCCTGAAGGATCTTTTCTTCCTCCAAGTCGAAAATATTTTCCAGAGTTGCCACATCTCCCAGGCGTAGCGCTCCTCCCTCCACATTCCCCCAAATGATCAAATTTTCGAGCTCTTGGGCGCTACGTCCCTGATCATCGAAGCGCATCAGGATATCCTGGTTTGAGGTTTCCAGAATTCCCAAGGGCTTGTTCTGACTTTGGGCCAGGATTGCCTCGGTCACCATGGGCACCGTAAAACCCTTCTGCCGCAATGCAGATTCTGAGAGGGTCACCCGGAGCTGCCGCGAGGAAAATCCTTCGATATCGATCAAAGGGAGCCCCGCTTCTCTCATGCGGTCCTTGAGATCTTCCGCATATATTTTCAGATCTCCCGGGCTCAGGGGGCCCGAGACGAGAAGGCTCATCACCAAATTCGTACGCCCCAGTTCCTGGATAACCGGAAATTCCGCCTCCTCGGGGAAATCATCCACTCCCCGGATACTTCTTTCAATGTCATTGAAAAAGGTTTGGAAGTCCCCTCCGTCACTCATCTCCACCAGAGTGATGGAAAGGCCTTCCCGAGAATCGCTTCGGAGTTTTTGAATATACTCGATATCCTCAAGAGCGTCTTCCACGCGCTGAGAGATAGCATCTTCCACATCCTCCGCCGTTGCTCCGGGATAGGGGATACGAATTTCCACCTCCCGGGGAGTAAATTCGGGCATGGTTTCCCGTACCATTCGAGGCCATGAAAGAAGCCCCGCTATCATGAAAAGGCTCATCAACAAATTTGCCGCCGTGGGATGCCCCGTAAAAAAGCGTATCATCGGGAAATCCTTTCCCCTTTGGCCTGCTCCAGTATTTTTTCCTGAAGAGCTTCGTCCCATAGAGGATCGACCTTCATACCTTCTATGGCGGGAGAGGGATCGGAGACAATAATTCTCCGGCCTTCCTCCACTCCTGAGGTAAGGACCACGAAATCCTCCTGGGCAAAGGCTACCTGAACGGGCAGGATCTGTAATCGATCCTCTTCATCGAGAACGTAAACCCGACTTCCCCATAAGGCGCTGCGAGGAATAATCAGGGCTTCGTGCCTGGGGGAACCGCATAGCTCGACTTCACAATACATGCCCTGCATAAGGGCAGGCCGCACTCCGGGAATGCCCTTTCCATAAGGGTCCTCCACGGTAACCACTACGTTCATGGCCTGGGTTCGGGGATCCACGGATTCCCGAAGGCCGTAAAATTCTGCGGGCCATGAGGATTCCCAGCTTCCATGACGCAAGCGCACCGTGGCAGTAACCTGAAGAAGCTCAGACAATCCGGAAAGAGGGATACCGGACTCCAAAACATCACGCTTTTCCGGGGGCACGAGACTACGCAACTGTGCCGGATGAAACCGGGCCTCAATTTCCACCGCCTGGGTGCCGTGCATCTCGAAAAGGGTTTCTCCTCCGCGCAGCACCTGCCCCTCCTCCAAATCGACCTTTCCCAGGCGCCCTTCAAAAGGAGCCCGTATAAGCGTTTTGTCCAAATCCCGCAAAGCTTGCTTGAGATGGGCTTCGTTTACCTGAAGAGCGGCGTTCAAAGCCCCGGTCCGGGCAGGAAAAAGGGCAAGAAGGTTTTCAAGTTGCTGTATAGCCTGTTTTTGCTGGAGTATGCTGCGCTCCTCCCGATCCAATTGATCCGAAGGAATGACGTCTTTTTTTTGCAGAGTCCGAAGACGCTCCGCAGATTTTTGAGCCAGTTCCAGAGATTGTCTCTCGATTTTAAGAGAAGCTCTCGTGCTCTCCTCTTCCACCTTCAATTCCCGAAGCTTGGCATGATTTTCGCCTATAGCAGCCTTAAGGCGAGCTACCACCAGCTCGTATTCCGCAGGATCGATCTGCAAAAGCAGCTCTTCTTTCTCCACAAACACCCCGGCTTCCAAATGGGGATGCACAAAAACAAGAGATCCTCGCACCTCCGCCACAGCCTGCCACCTCTGCCGAGGCTCCACCAACCCGTATCCCCGCACTCTGGGAGATGCCGTAACCTTGAGGGCATGGACAATTCGCAAGGTTCGAGATAGCTCTTCTTCCGGCTTTTTTTCCAGCCCGGGGCGATTGTTCAGAAGAAAGAGCACCGTCACCACCGCAAGCAATATAGGGAGAAAAGAAAGGATGATGCCAAATCCTCTTCGAAGAAGGGATTTTTCTCCGGGCTCTCTAACGTTCATAGCTATTCCTCCGTTTCACGACTCGCTATGGCGAAGCTCTTGTGAGATCTCCGGTTAAGAAGAAAAAAGCCCGGAGCTCCTTCTTCCAGAAATACTAGAGGAGGAAACTCCAGGCGCACCTTTGGGAAAAATACGTACGACCTTTCCGAAGAAAGAATACGCTATTTTACATTTTCATCCTTTTCATGAGCCTGGGCCACCGCCCGGGCAAGCTCGTCGAGTTGGGCAAAGGTCTCTTGTGTGGGAACCCCCTTGTGCAGCACCGTGCCGAGGACATCCACCTTGAGATTCGGAATGAGTCCGGAAATCTGTTCGATGACTTTACTGCTCCATCCGTAAGATCCCACGATGGCCGCATATTTCAACTTCGGCCGCAGGAGGTTTGCAAGATAGGTGGCATAATACGCCGCCGGATGGGATCCCATATGTACCGTGGGGGTTCCCACAATAACCGTGGCGGCATCCACCAAAGCCATAGCAAGCTTACCGATATCCGTCACCGCCAAGTCGAAGGCATGAACACGAACACCCTGCTTCGCCAGGGCATCTATCAAATATTTCACCATGATCCCCGTGCTGCCGTGCATGCTGATGTAGGGAAGCACCACTTCGTTTTTCATGGTGGGAGAACTCCAGTCTTCGTAGGCCTCGAGGATGAAGGATGGATCATCGTAAACCGGCCCGTGACTGGGAGCGATCATGTCGAAATCCAGGGATTCGAGCTTCTGGAGATTCTTCGTTATAATCCCCCGGAAGGGCATCATGATTTCGGCATAGTACCGCTTGGCGGCCTCGTAAACCTGGGCCTTGTCGGTAACGAAAGCATCCGTGGTCGCCAGATGGGAGCCGAAGAAATCGCAGCTGAAGAGGCACCGGTCTTCGGGAATGTAGGTGCACATGGTTTCGGGCCAGTGTACCCAGGGCGTGTAGACGAACTGAAGGGTTTTATCTCCCAGGGAGAGTTTTTCGCCGTCCTCCACCACCCGGAGGCGGTCTTCCGGAATATCCAAATGGCTCCTCAGCAGATCTTCCGCCTTGGAACTGCAAAGCAATGTCGCCTCGGGATATCTGCGAAGAATTTCCGGAATGCTTCCGGAATGATCCTGTTCGGCGTGATGAGAGATAACATAATCTACCCGCTCCACGCTTTCGAGGGGATCCATCAGCTCGTGCCGAAGCTCCGGATCAGTGGTATCCAACAGAGCAATTTTTTCGGAACCCCGTATGAGATAGGCGTTGTAGCTGGTTCCGTCGGGCAACGGAATGAGAGAGTCGAAAAGCCGTCGCTCCCAATGTACCGAAGCGATGAGCTCGATACCTTTGCGAATTTCCCGCAAATGCATGCTATTCCCTCCTTTTTCACTTTCGCAATTTCGTTACCGGAATGTTGCCGCCCTTCGAAAGGAAGGGGCTCTCCGGAAACGCATTTCTTTCGGCATATGAAGAATTCGATTTCCAAGATATAACGAAAGCGAGGAAGATTCCTTGATGCAGGTCAAGAGAAAAATCGGAGATTCCTCGGATTACCGAGAGAGGTTCTTTCCGTAAAGCCCCCGGACCTCCTCCACCGAAGCGTAGCCGTGAGCATCCAGCCATTCCTCCATCTCCCGGGCCACCCGGCCGTAGATTTCCGGCCCCTCCTTGATGGCACCGCTGCAAATCTGCACCAGCGAGGCCCCGGCCATGATGAATTTGATAGCATCCACGCCTTTTTCTACCCCCCCTACGCCGCATATGGGTTTATCCTGAGCCTGGGCAATCTGAAAAACCGTCCAGAGAGCCAGAGGAAGAATGGGAGGTCCCGAGAGCCAGCCCTGGCCGAATTCCGAACCCAGGCCGGGAACGGGGCGTTCCACGTCGAAATCCAGAGTGGGCCCCAGAGAGTTGATAGCCACGAAACCATCCACCAGGGGAGCCATCTGGGAAGCCATGTCACCCACGTCGGGGAATCCCGGAGAGACCTTCATCCAGATGGGACAGGAAACGGCTTTCCGAAGAGCCCGGGCCACTTCTTTCACGGGTTCGATGCTGCGCCCCACGTAATGTACGGAAAATTCCACCACCTGGGGTTGTACTTCCCGCTCCAGGAGCTCGCCGAGATAGCTCACGTCTTCGGGGGAATATCCCAGGGAGCAGACCAGGGGCACTCCCTCTTTTTTTATCTTCCGGTACGCTTCGAGCATGGATTCCACGGGAAGTTCCGACCAGGTTTCGCTGTTCTGCAATCCTCCGCAGACGGATTTACGGATGGTGGGCCGGGAATCCTCCGCAGGCTTCCGGGATACCGTTTTGGTTACGATTCCTCCCGCACCGCCCCGAAGAGCCCGGAAAAGCATTTCTTCGTTCCGCACGTTAGGCCCCGCCGCGGGAAGTACGGGATTGGAAAAGGTCACATCGTGGAGAGTTACGGAAATATCAGCCATAAAATCGCCTCCTTAGAAATTCCGCCGCCTTTCGGGCTTCACCCCGGATTTCCGGCTCGTCGAGATAGGGGAATTCTCCCTGGGAATAGAGGATGTTTCCGTCCACCAGGGTCATCCAGGCTTTGCCGCATTTAGCACCGAAGATAAGATGCCCCATGAGGTTCTCCAGGGTAAGCGGGGTCACCGGAGCATAATCCAGCACCACCAGGTCTGCGGGAGCTCCCGGAGTAAGGTTCCCCACGCCGGGAAACCATCTTTGAAGCGCATCGTACCGGCAGTCGAAAAAGGCACGCCGGAGAGCTTCCAGATCCTCTCCGGAGCCTTCTCCCAGGAGATACTGGCTTCGAAGGGTCTGCACCATGTCGCAGCTCATACCATCGGTACCGAAGACGTAGCGGGAGATATTTTTTCTATCCATGGCCCCTACCCGGTTGTTGGCGTTGGACTCCGGATTGGTGACCACCACCGGGCGATACTCTTCCAAAAGATCGTATTCCGAAGCATCCAGATGCACGCAGTGAGCCAGCAGGGTTCCCGGCACGAGGAGGCCGTTCCGCAGCAGCCGATCCACAGGCCCGACATATCCCTTCTCCCGGCAGTAATCGAGATCCGCCTTATCCTCGCCACAATGAATATGCACGGGCAAATTTTCGGGCTTTTCCTGGGCGATGAAACGCAATCCCTCGTCACTGAGAGTAAAGTTGGCATGCATGCCAAAAATGCCGTGTATTCCCGGATCTTCCAGAACCTGGGCGGTAAATTCCAAGTTTTCCCGCACATGTTCCTCGAAGGGCTCCCAGCCGTGACGCTCCGAGGCTTCGAAGCAGAGAACCCCCTTGAGGCCTCCGTACTCCAGGGCGCTCGATACGATGGAGAGACTGCCTTTCACGAAACGCATGGAAGCATGGTGATCCACCAGGGTGGTTATGCCGTGACGAAGGCAATCGAGCACCCCCGTGAGGGCGGAGAGATAGATGCCCTCCTCTCCCAGGGCTTCGTCCAAAGGCCACCACATTTTTTCCAGAATGCTCACGAAGTTCGGAGTAGGCCCCAGGGGAGCCATTCCCGTGGCAAGAGCGGAGTAAAGATGATGGTGCATATTCGAAAATCCCGGAAGAAGAAGCCGCCCTCCTCCGGAGTAGGTAGGAATATCTTTCGGGATCCATTCCGATCGGGGACCGCAGTAGCGTATTACCCCGTCCGCGATCTCCACCACTCCGTCCTCATACAAAAGGCTTCGTCCATCCGTGACAATTACGTCCCGGATAGAGAGGGTACGCTCTTCCTCGAAGTTTTTTTCGGGCTCCATGAATATCACCTCACTTGTTTTTCGATTTTTCGTTCCGCCATTCAGAATTCATGCGTTTTCTGGGCGGAGAAAACGGCCGGATCCCGGAGCCGCACAAATCCCCTTCTCCTCCTGATAGACCGTTTTCCCCCGAAGCATGGTGCGTACCACCCGGCCCTGAAAAGTTTTGCCCTCGAAGGGAGTTATCTTGCCCCGGGAGAGGAACTCTTTTCCCCGCACCGTCCAGGTACGGTGCAAGTCCACGAAGGTTATATCCGCATCCTTTCCCGGCTCGAGCGCTCCCTTGGAGAGCAAGCCGTACCGCATGGCAGCCCTGGAAGAGGTTACCTCCACCAGGCGCCGCAGGGTGAGGCGACCTTCGAGGTATCCCTCGGAAATCATGAAGGGAAGCAGGGTGCCGGTTCCGGGTATTCCCGAATAGTCCGTCCAGATGGAGCCGGTTTTCTTTTCCTTTTCCGTGCAGGGAGCGTGATCCGAAGCCACGAAGGAGAGGGTCCCCCCCGCGAGAAGCTTCCAGAGATCCTCCCGGTTTCCCGGGGATTTCACCGGAGGAGTTACCTTGAGGGGAGAGCCGATGCGCTCGAAATCTTCGAGATCGAAGGCCAGATAATGGGGAGCGGTTTCTCCGGTAATTCTTCCGGGAGTTCCGAGATAGGCGAGGTATGTAGCAGCCCGGGCGGTGCCGATATGCACCACGTGAGCCGGAGCCTCCGCCATTTCCGCCAGGGCGATGGCGGGAGCTACGCCGAGGATCTCCGCCTCCTCCGGGCGGGAGGAGTAATAGTGATAGGGAGAATCCCCTTTTCGCGCCGCTATGGCGGTGGCAATATGGATGTATTCGTAATCCTCCGCATGAATAAGTACGGGTTTTCCAAGCTGGCGGGTTTTTTCCAGGAGCGTCCTGTACTGCCAGAGGTTGAGCCGCTCGAAGCTTTTCATTCCCGAAATAAAATAAACCTTGAAGCCGCATACATGAGGAGCCAGATCCTCCAGGGCGGTACTGAGAGCGAGATCGAAGGATTGGGCGCAAACCCCTCCGAAAAGGCCAAAATCTACCAGGGACTTTCTTTCCACCACTCCGAGTTTTTCCCGAAGATTATTTTTTCCCGTCACCGGAGGCTTGGAGGTACAGGGCATATCGATCACCGTGGTGATGCCTCCGGAGAGGGCCGCAGCGGATCCGCAGTAAAAATCCTCCCGGGAAGTGTAGCCGGGATCATCGAAGTGCACATGGGGATCGACTCCTCCGGGGAGGAGCAAAAGCCCCTCCACCGAAAGAACTTCCTCTCCCGGATAATCCAGTTTCTCCCCGATTTCTGCAATCTTCTCTCCCGTGATCCGCAAATCTCCCCGGAAAGGGACATTTTCTCCGGGGAGGGCAAGCATTCCTCCCCGAAGAATCATGAGGCCCTTCCCCGCTGTTCCTTTTTGAGAGCCTCCAGCACTTTTTCCGGGGTGAAAGGAAGATGGTAGAGCCGAACTCCCGCAGCATCGTAAAGGGCGTTGGCAATGGCCGGGGCGGGACCGTTCATGGGGACTTCGGAAACGGATTTGGCTCCGTAGGGCCCGGTTTCCTCGTAGGAATCCACGAGAATGGTGGTAATCTTCGGAGCATCCATGGGGCCGGGAACTTTATAATCCCAGAACGAGGCGTTGGTTACGCCACCTTTTTTGTTGAACCGATATTCCTCGTACAGGGCATACCCCATGGCGTTGAGAACCGCCCCTTCCACCTGCCCCTCCGCAAGGGTGGGATTGATGGGCTGGCCGCAGTCGATAGCGGTAACCAGGTGGTGCACCTTGATTTTTCCGGTGTCACAATCCACGGAGATGTCCGCGAACTGCGCCGTGAAGGGAGGAGGCGAAACTTCTCCGCTGAAGCTCCCGGTAGCTCCGATCTGCTGCAGGGTACCCCCATAAAGGGTGTACTGGGCTACCTCGGCAAAGGAAACCTTTTTATCGCTTCCGGGATGACGGATCTCTCCGCCGGGGGCGAAGATCAGCTCTTCCCGGGGAACCTCCATCATCTCTGCCGCTACCTCGCAAATCTGCTCTTTCACCGTCTCGGCACAGCGTTTCACCGCTCCTCCCGAAACGTAGGTGGTGGAAGAGGCATAGGCCCCCACATCGAAGGGGGTGGTATCCGTATCCGAGGAAGTTACCACGATATCCTCCACGGAGATGCCGAGCACCTCCGCGGCGATCTGGGCAAGAATGGTATCCGATCCGGTACCGAGATCCGTAGCCCCCATGAGGAGGTTGAACGATCCTCCCTCATTCATTTTCATGGTGGCCGCTCCGAGATCTACCCGGGGAAGACCGGTTCCCTGCATGCAGATGGCCATGCCTACCCCCCGGACCCAACTTCCCTGGCGGAGCTTTTTATCCCGTTTTTCGTACCATCCGAGAGCTTCCGCACCCCGGTCGATGCATTCGCTGAGCTTGCAGGAGGTGATGGTTTGGGTTACGCCTCCCTTGCCCTCTCCTAGGGCTTCGAAAACCGGGGAGGTTTCCCCCTCCTTGATGTGAAGGGATTTCGCCAGTTCCAACACGTCCTTGCCGCAAGTCCGGGCGATGATATCGAGCTGCTGGTTGGTGGCAAAATGAGATTGAGTGGCTCCATATCCCCGATAGGCTCCTCCCACGGGGGTGTTGGTATATACCGTGTGCCCCGTAAACCGGAGATTTTCCACCTTGTTGTAGAGGGGAAGGCATTTCCACGCGGAGACGGTGAGCACCGTCATGGCATGAGGGCCGTAGGCGCCGGAGGTCATGAGATTTTCCATCTCCAGGGCCTTGATGGTGCCGTCCTTGAGGAATCCCGTTTTGAGACGCACCTTCATGGGATGCCGGGTCCGGGCGGAGGTGAAGACCTCCTTCCGGCTGAGGGTAAGCCGGGCGGGACGCCGGGTTTTCCAGGTAACGAGTCCCACCAGGGGCTCCAGGAGAACCTCCTGCTTTCCGCCGAAGCCTCCTCCGATACGCGGCTTGATAACCCGTACTGTCGCCACGGGAATTTCCAGAAGCTTGGCGGTAATCCGCCGGGCATGGAAGGGAACCTGGGTGGAGGTGTGGATGACGAGGCGTCCCATGGGATCGAGCCGGGCATGGGAGGTATGGGGCTCCAGGGCCGCATGAGAGGCGTACTGCACCGAGTAGGAATGCTCTTCCACGAAATCCGATTCCTCGAAGGCCCCGTCGGGATCCCCTATGGTGAGAAGCACTTCGGAGGCTACGTTCTCCTCGGGACGGTAGGGAAGTTCTTCGATGGGCATGAAGGCCTGGTCGCCGTGAAGCCTCGGGGTTTGAGGATCCCGAGCCCGTTCTGGGCGGAAATTCGCCGGAAGTTCCCGGTATTCCACCCGGATTTTCGCACAGGCCTCCCGGGCGATTTCCTCGGTTTCCGCCGCTACCAGGGCCACCCGGTCTCCCACGAAGCGGACCCGGTTGTCGAAAAGCACCATGTCATAAGGGGAAGGTTCGGGATTTCCCTGTCCCGCACTGGTGTAGAGCACCCGGGGAACGTTGCCTCCGTGAAAAACCGCCACCACCCCCGGAAGGGCCTCCGCTTCGGAGGCATCCAGGGAAAGGATTTCCGCATGAGCATGCGGGGATTCCAAAAGAAGGCAGTACAGCTCGTCTCCCTGCAGAAGATCGTCCGTAAACTTGGCCTTTCCCGAAGCCAGGGAGAGAGAATCCACCTTGGTTACCGAACGTCCTACCTGTCGAAGCTCTTTCATTCTTGCACCTCCTTTTCCCTCATCTTCCGGGCTCCTCGTTGCACCGCCTCGATAATCTTCACGTATCCCGTGCAGCGGCAATAGTTACCGTCCAGGCCCCGCCGGATTTCCTCCTCCGAGGGATCCGGATTTTCCTTGAGCAGGCAGTAGGCTGCAAGAATCATACCGGGAGTACAGAAACCACACTGTACCGCTCCGGCCTCCGCAAAAGCGGTTTCCAGAGGATGCGGCTCCTCTCCTTCCGAAAGCCCCATCACGGTACGGATCTCCCGGTTCATGGCGGAAGCCGCCAGAACCTGGCAGGAATTGACCAGTTTCTCTTCCAGGAGAACACAGCAGGAACCGCACATGCCCTCCCGGCAGCCGCATTTGACCTCCGTATAGCCTTCCCGGCGCAAAAGATCCAGAAGGCGCATATCCTCGGGAAATTCCCATTCCCGGGGAAGTCCGTTCACTATAAAGGAGCCCTTCATGCCGCATCACCTCCCATGAGAGTTCGCAAGCCCCGCTCCAGGGCCACCGCCGCCACGGAACGAAGATAGGATGCGGAACCGTGAGGACGATCCACGAAAGTTTCCGGCAAGAGAGCTTCCAGATTTCCGAAATCCCTTTCCTCCGCATCTCTCCCCTGGAGGCGCTCCTCCACGCTCAGAAGGCGCTCTACCTTTTTCGAAGTTCCCGTGAGCACCACCCGGAGATCCTTTACCATACCCCGCTCCTGGCGGTAAAGCATGGTAAGGGTGAAGGCGGCGTAGTCGAAGGCAGTTCGGACTTCCCGATGGTACCAGGTTCTCCAGGAGTGGAAGGGAAACCGCAGAGAATGCACGAGGCTCCCCGAGCGCAACTCGGAGGAACGCAGAAACTCTCCCATTTCACATACCTGGGAATGGGCGCCTTCAAGCCGTATTTCCGCTCCCAAAGCCATGAGGGGCCCCAGGAGATCCGACCAGAAAGGCTGTGCCATGATGCTTCCCCCAAGAGTGATCCGGTTGCGCAAAGGCGTGGACGCCGCCCCTCCCAGGGATTTCACGAGAATATGCTCGGGGTCGCTTTCACCGAGCCGATGCGCCGCCTCGGCATAGGTTACCCCCCCTCCGAGAGAGGTGGTACCTCCCTCCATGATAACTTGTTTCAAAGGCTCCACTCCGGAAAGATCCACCATTCTTCCGGAGGAGCGAAGTTTGCTCCGGAGAAGCATGGTTCCCCCTCCGTGGAGAACCGTGTCTTCTTTGCCGAGGTGTTCCACCACCTCATCTACGGTTTTCGGGAAAAACCACTCCACGAAACATTCCTCCCTTCAGCTTTTGCGGTTTCTCGGGGCCCATATTCCCCCTCGTCTCTTCTCTCATCGTCCTCCCATGGTAAGGGCCATCACCGCTTTGGCGGTGTGAAGACGGTTTTCCGCCTCGTCGAAGATGACCGACTGAGGCCCGTCGATAACCGAGTCCTCCACCTCGTTCCCCCGGTCTGCGGGAAGGGCATGCATATAAATGCAACGAGGATCCGCCAAGGCCATTCTCTTTTCGGTGCATTTCCAGTCCCGGGCAGCTTCCAGGGCATGATCCACCACCTGGGTGCTCTCGTTGCGCGCCCAGCTTCCCCAGTTTTTGGGAATCACCACGTCCGCCTGCCGGTAGGCCTGCTCCTGGTCATGGGTTATGGTGAGAGAGCCTCCCGAGGCTTCCGCATTCTTCCGGGCCTGTTCGATAACCCAGTCCGGGAGATCCCATCCCTCGGGATAGGCCAGGGTAACGTCCATGCCGAACCGGGGAAAGAGCAGTACCTGGGTAAGGGGAACGGATATGGGCTTTTTGTGGGACGTGGCATAGGCCCAGATTACCGAGACCTTCAGTTTCTGGAGATTGTGTCCTCTCTTTTCGCGGATGGTCATAAGATCCGCGATCCCCTGAAGAGGATGGTAGAGATCGTCCTGCATGCTGATGATGGGAGCCCGGGAATGTTCCGCCATACTGCGGAGATAGGCGTTTCCCTGTTTCCAAAAGCAGTTGCGGCAGGCGATGGCATGGCCGAAGCGGGAGAGAATCACTGCGGTATCCTTGGCCACCTCGCCGTGGGAAATCTGCATGGTGCTGGTGTCAAGATAGTGAGCGTGCCCTCCAAGCTGGGTAATTCCCGCCTCCATGGAGTTCCGGGTGCGGGTGGATTGCTCGAAAAACATGAGAAACACCGTTTTGTAGGGGAGCAACGGCGTGGGTTCATCCAGAGCGAAACGACGCTTGAGATCCCAGGAGACATCGAGAAGCGTTTCGATTTCCTCCACACTCCACTCCTGAAGCGTTATAAAATGCTTTCCTCGAAATAGCGACTGCATAATCTTTTACACTCCCTTTCCAGTTTGCGTATGATGTCATTCCCCTCTCGGGGAGATTATTCTTTCACGTAACTCCGGGGCACCGCCGCATAGAGGGCGGCACACTTGAAAAGCTCTTCTTTCCAGGTTTTCTCGTTGGGAGCGTGAGCCTGATCCTCGTGCCCCGGGCCGAAGCCGATGCAGGGAATGCCGAAACGCCCCATAATGGAGACCCCGTTGGTGGAAAAGGTCCATTTATCCACCAGGGGTTTTTGCCGGAAAAGGCCTTTATAGGCCTCGGTGAAAGCCAAGGTTACGGGATGGTCTTCCTCGATGAGCCAGGTGGGAAAATAAGCCTCCGTAGGATAGGCAAGCCCCCGCCAGGAGGGACGCGCGTAATCGTACATGGTAACTTCCGCCCTCGCGGCCTTTACTGAAGGAAGACTGCGGATCTCTTCCAGAGCGGTTTCTGCGGTCTCTCCCAGGGTAAGACGCCGGTCGATGGAGATGCTGCATCCGTCCGCCACGGCGCAGCGGGAAGGAGAGGTGAAGAAAATTTCCGACACCGTAAGGCTTCCCTTGCCGAGGAAATCGTGATCCTTGAGCTTCCCGTGAAGCTCCTGAAGATCGAGAAGGATGGGAGCCATCTTGTAAATGGCGTTATCCCCCCGCTCGGGAGCGGATCCGTGGCAGGAGATACCGGAGACGGAAACCCGGATCTCCATACGCCCTCGGTGCCCCCGGTATATGTTGCAGGAAGTGGGTTCCGTGCTCACCACGAACTCCGGCCGGATGCCCATTTCCTTTACGAGATACTGCCAACAGAGGCCGTCGCAATCCTCTTCCTGGACGGTGCCGGTGAAAAGAATCCGGGTCCCCCGGGGAATCAGGTCCAGCTCCTTCATGATTTTGGCGGCATAGACCATGGAGGCCATGCCTCCCTCCTGGTCCGAAGCTCCCCGGCCTCCGATGCACTCCTCGTCCTCGAAGCCTTCGTAGGGATCGAAATTCCAGTTATCCCGGTTTCCTATCCCCACGGTATCGATATGAGCGTCGAAGGCGAGAATTTTTTCTCCCGATCCCATCCATCCGAGGATATTTCCCATGGGGTCGATGGTAACCTCGTCGAATCCCACCGCATGCATCTCCTTCTCGATGCGGCGAATGACTCCCTCTTCCTCACAGCTTTCGCTTTTAATGGCTATCATATCCCGGAGAAACCCGGTCATATCCGGCAGATATTCCTGTGCCTTTTCGAGAATCTTCGCATATTCTCCAGTTTGCATATTCTTTCCTCCCGAAGGGTTTGTGAAATTGCTGAAAATCCTGTCTACTCCGCCATTACCCGGCGATTGAATTCCCGGATGAGAGCATCGATTTTCGGCGTTATACGGTGGACTTCTCCCCAGTAATTCTCCCAATCGTACCACTGGGCGTTGAGCTCTTCGATACTGCGTCCCTGCTGCTCGACCCAGGTGTAGTATTTGAGATCGTGAATCCGCTTTCTGTCGTAGAACCGCAGCTCCTCCATCCAATCCAAGGTAAGTTTCTGCAAGGATCCCCGGAAGTCCGCAGCGCTCTGAAGCTCGTCGTATTCTCCCTGAGCTTCCTGCAGTTCCACTACCCGGGAGGTATAAAGCTCCATGGAGTCCGTGAAGACCGTGAAGACCACGTCCTGCTCAGTAAGCTGGTAGTACTTGGCAAATTTGATGGCCCCGATGAGATTGCCCAGGCTGGAAATTCCCAGGAGATCCAACTGATCCACCAGGGAAGGGGATATGCCCTGTTTTTTCAGGAACTCCCGTCCCTTGGGCTCGTTGAAGAGCCGCAGGAGTTTCATGCAATCATCGTCATCGATGGCGATAACCATATCCGTGTTCCGCACGTTGTGAATCCAGGGAACGTGTTTGTCCCCGATGCCCTCGATACGGTGAGCGCCGTAACCGTTGGCAAGGAGGGTGGGACACTGAAGGGCCTCTCCCACCGCGAGCTTCGCTCCGGGGTAGCGTTCTTTTATGTAATCCGCGGAGCCCAAAGTCCCTCCGGAGCCCGAGGTAAGCACCACTCCCGCGAAACGGTCTCCCTTGCCGCGGAGGGACTGGAAAACCTCCTCCATGGCGGAGCCGGTGATTTCATAATGCCAGAGATGGTTGCCGAATTCCTCGAACTGGTTGAACACCACCACGTCATCCCGCTCCCGGCGGAGTTCCCAGGTTTTGTCGAAAATTTCCTTTACATTGCTCTCGCTTCCCGGAGTGGGAATAACCTCTCCCGCCACGGTAGCAAGCCATTCGAAGCGCTCCCGGCTCATTCCCTCCGGAAGAATCGCCACAGATTCGCAGGCCAACAAATGCGCGTCGTAGGCTCCCCCCCGGCAGTAGTTTCCCGTGGAAGGCCACACCGCCTTGTTTGCGGTGGGGTCGAACTGCCCCGTGATGAGCCGAGGCACCAGGCAGGCATAGGAGGCTCCCACCTTGTGAGCTCCCGTGGGGAACCATTTTCCCACCAATCCCACGATCCGGGCGGGTACTCCGGTAAGCTCCGAAGGGATCTCCAAGGCGTTCACGTTTCCGAAAAGTCCTCCGGAAGAGGCGGGCTCGTTTTTCCAGGTAACCCGGAAAAGATTGATGGAGTCGATATCCCACAATCCCGCCTTGGCAAGGCGTTCCTTGATTTCTTCCGGCAAGGTTTCGGGGTGTTTCATCTCCGCAAAGGTGGGAAGAAGAATATTGCGCTCCTTAGCCCGGCGTACCGTACGGGCAAGGGATTCTTCATGAACTGTAAGATCGATCATCATGATCCTCCTTCTGTTTAACACTATTTAAAGATTTTGAAAAACGAAGATTTTTTCAGGAACCTATTTTTCCAAGTTTCTTCTGAAGATCCTTCAGATCCGGAGCCACTTTCAAAGCGGCTCCTACGGATTTACGGGCACTTTCGATATCCTTGAGACCGTTTCCGGTAATAACCACCGCCACCTTTTCGGAGGAATCCAAAAGCCCTTCTCCGGCCATTTTCAGAAGCCCCGCAAAGGCCGCGGATCCCGCAGGTTCCGCAAAGACGCCGCTCTTCCGGGCCAGTTCGGGAATAGCCTGGAGGATGGCTTCGTCCGAAACGGTGATCATGGAGCCCCGACTCTCCCGTACTGCCCGAAGAGCCTTGGCCCAGTTCCGGGGAGCCCCTACGTCGATACTGTCCGCCAGGGTACCTCCCTCCACGAATTGCACCGTATCCGCTCCCTCCTGGATGGCTTTTGCCAGGGGAGCGCAGGCAGCGGCCTGAACTCCGGTAATTTTCGGCATTCTTTCCACCAGGCCCAGATCCAAAAGATCGCGGAAAGCCTTGTAGATGCCGCTGATACAGCACCCGTCGCCCACGGAGATGATAATCCGGTCCGGCACCTCCCAGGCAAGTTCCTCCGCAATTTCCAGGCCGCAGGTTTTCTTTCCCTCCACCAGGTAGGGGTTGATGGCACAGTTGCGGTTATACCATCCGTAGTGTTCGATGGCTTCCGTGGCAAGATGGAAGGCGGCTTCGTAGTTCCCCTCCACCAACACCACCGTGGCACCGTAGACCAGGAGCTGGGCCACCTTTGCGGCGGGCGCCTTTTCGGGTACGAAGATATAGGCGGGCAATCCCGCCACCGCCGCGAAACCCGCCAGGGAGCTTGCGGCGTTTCCCGTGGAGGCGCAAGCCACGGCAGGCTGTTCAAAATCCAGGGCCTTGGCTACGCCCACCGCGCTGGCCCGATCTTTGAGCGAGGCCGTAGGATTTCTTCCGTCGTCCTTGATCCACAAATTCCCGATTCCCAGATCCGAGGCAAGAGAGGGCAATGAATAAAGGGGAGTATTGCCAGCGGACAAAGGCGAACAATGCTCTTCCTTTTCCACGGGAAGAATCTCCCGATAACGCCACAAGTTGGGAGGCCCCGACCGAAAGGAGTTGCGGGAGATTTTTCTGCGAAGTTTTTCCATATCGTAAAGCACGTCCAGGGTTCCGTCCAAACCGCAAAAAGGACACGTATACTGCACTTCCCGAGGCGAAAATTCCCTATGGCAAAGAACACAACGCAAAACTTCGGGTACCGCCACGATATCCCTCCTCTTGATTTATAAAAATGCTCCCGGGAGAGGCTCCCCAAAAGCGAACATTTACTCAAGCATAGTATACCTCAAGAATAAAAACATTCGGAAGAAAAAGGTTCGGGAAAAAAAGAAAAAGCCCCGGCAAAAACCGGGACTTTTCTCTAAACATATTCAAACCGTACGGGATAGGCCCGAAGCCTGGCAAACTGGCGCAGGGGATCCCGAATGCGCCCCCAGTTGAGAAGCACGTTGGAACCCGCCTGCCATGCGAAAATCCACCATCCCACGGTAAGAGCCTGATCCAGGAGATCTCCTCCCAGCATGGTGGAGGGGAAATATTTCTCCACCCCCAGGCTCGCTCCGATAAGCACCGCGGCAATGCACGCATAGAGCAGGGTTTCCTTCGTATTTTTCCGTACCTTTCTCCTTGCCAGGGCCGAGCGGTACCCGCACCAGCGGGAAAAGTCCTTTGCGCATCGTTCTTCCATCCGGGTATCCCGGCACGCTTCGGGAAGCTCGAAGACGAGGACATAGGGATATTCCAGGGGAATCTCCTCGAAAAGATGCAGAAAAACCCGAACGAGAGCGGAAGAAAGGCTTTTTTCTCCGTAGGGGGATCCGTCGAGAGGCTCGAAAAGATCCTCGTAGCCCGAAAAACGCAGCCGTACCTCCAACGCTCCGGTTCCGGGATCCCGGGGAAATTTTTCTTCCAGATATGCTCGAATGCGATTTTCTTCCATTCCCGCTCCTCCTATTGTCCTTCGATCATGCTGTTCGCGTCCTGGGCTTCCTGAAGAGGCAGATCGATCCAGTTTCTGGAAATTGTCCGTTCCATCCAGAAAAGATAGGTCTTTCGGGCAGAGGCGGAGAAAGGCGACTGTTCTTCCAGCCCAAGCCTTCGCACGAAGATTTCCCGATTCTCCAGATCGGCAAGAATTTCGGCAATCCGACGTTGCCGCTCCTGCCGTATTTTTCGATTCGTCTCTTTCAAGACCTCTTCCAGGAGCTGGCGCTCCTCCCCGGTAAGGGCATGCCAGGCCGCTTCCGAAAGAAAGAGGAAATCGAGTTCGTAATGGAGCCGGGAAAGAAGAAGGCCGAAGGTTGCGCCTCTCCAATCGGGGGAATCCAGATCTTCCAGGGGAAGAAGACAGGCTTCCGTCTCCCCCCGGAGGAAAGCCTCCGCCCCTGCCTCCCGGGAAAGGAGCACCGGAGAGGCTCCCAAGGCGTAGAGCCCCGCCGCTTCGGCCTCCCAGGAGGCGGCACAGGAAAGATCTTGCATGCAGGGAAGGGCCCTCGCTCTGGCGGTGCATACCGCCACCCCCAAAAAGCCTCCGGCCTCCGCAGGGCCGAGAAGATAGGCTCCCTCACGCTGCCGGAAAGGTTCTTGCAAAAGCCGGAAATACCGGGATTCTTCAAAAAAAAGGTTCGCCCCCGAGGAAGAATCGAAAAGAAAGGGCGTCCCCAGAGGAAGGGCTTCCGGAAAAAAAGTCACCAAATCCCGAAGAGAGAGAATCTGCAGCTCCAACCCTTCCGAAGTCGGAACATCCCGGGAGCCAGACACCATATTCCGGTTTTCCTCCGCCGAAAAAAATTCTCCGGAGATCCTGCCGGCGGAGCTTTCTTCGAGAGCCCCCAGGAAAACGCCGCTAAAAGCCTGGTGCCGGGGCTCCGAGCCGAAAAATTTTATTCTTTCCAGAGCCTCTCCGGAGAAGCAGAAGAACAGGAGAAGACATTCCGCACAGAAGAACCCGGCGAGAAATCTTCGTACCCCTTCTCCTTTTGTATCATGATGTTCCAAGCAATTTCTCCATTTCTTTCACCTTCTGGGGAATATCCACCACGCCCTCGTCGGTCCGGGCCTTTCCCCTCAAGAGGAACGCCATACCCAAAGCCTGCCGGGCCTCCTCCTTCTGCCCCGCTTCAAGATGAGAGCGGATTTTCTGAAATTCCAGAAGGTCCGCAAGCTTGGTCTTTTCCATTTCCTTTCCCGAAGCATCCCGGATAACGCACCAATCCAGCCGGGCATCCCCTCCGAGCATGTCCTGGAGCCAGATCACATCCTCGGGATGTCCCTGGTTTCCCGCAAAGGTAGCCACCTTCTCCGCTCCGAGAATCCGAATTTTCGAACTTTCTCCAAAAACATACAAACGCGAATCGTAATACTCGCCGATCACTTTCCAGATAAAATCCCGGCCCTTTGCGTATTCTCCCTTCTCCAGGTAAAAGACTCCTTTGAGATAGAGAACCTGGGCGGTCTCCTCTTCGGAGAGCGCGGATTTTTCCAGAATTTCCAGCTCTGTCCAGGCTTCTTCGAGATTGTCCCGATCCAGTAAAGACGATATTTTTTCCGCCTGGAGAGCGAAAACCCCGCGCTCTCCGCCCTTGCCATCCCCTCCTGCAGCTCCACCGGAGCCACTATCTCCCCCGTTTCAACTCGCTCCGGCAGGTAAAGAGGAACTCAGGCAGAGGAGAAAGAAGGTTACCAGAACAATCAGGTTTCGTCTCATCAAAGGTCACGCTCCCTCGGTTGGGGGTATCCTCCCCGTTTTTCCGAAAGGCTCCCGGAAGAAAATTCCGGAGCCTCCATATTTTCCCTTATATTCTACCCCAGGCTTCCCAAATAAGAAAAGAACCGTTCTCCTACACCCGGCTTTTGTGGTAAAGTTAGGGCGTGATTCCTGAATTTTACAAAAAACCGAGGAGGAGGTGCGCTGAAATGCAGTGGAAGAAAAAAGGAGTATGCGGATTGTTCGTTCTGGTGATGTTGTTCGTGCTTTTCGGATCTTCCGGATGGGCGGAAGGGAATTTCAGCTATCACGACGTGAAAATCATTCCCCTTACGAGCAACATTTTCCGATGTACCGGCACCATAACGAACGAAACCGAAGAGTATTTTCAGGGAGCCTGTTTCAACCTTTCCGTAAAGGACATGAACGGCCAGGTCACGAAAACCATGATGTTCTGTTTCGAAAAGATCAATCCCCGAGCTTCTCACGTGTTCGTGCAGGATTTCGAAAGCGAGAACCGGAATTTCGAGACCGAGATAACCTTCCTCACGAGCTATTAAAAGACACGCGGAATTTCTACGGTTTTCCGCAAATCCGAGGAGATGATATCCATGGCACAAAAAAAGAGTTTCTATCTTGCTCTTCTGCTTCTTCTTGCGGCGCTGCCCTGTTACGGGGCCCGGCAATCCCTGGACGTGGAAGCGGATTTTACCAGCTTCAACGTGCTGGATAATGCTACGGTTTTTCAGGAGCCCATTCCCGAAGGAATTTACGTGGAACTGCGTCAGCCCGACACGCTT
>Ga0209203_1000881_pt1 | contig 23568 bp, 18 predicted proteins | sample AD_UKC109_MetaG_FD_184423 | JGI IMG/M metagenome (GOLD analysis project Ga0209203, IMG submission 184423) | Active sludge microbial communities of municipal wastewater-treating anaerobic digesters from Hong Kong - AD_UKC109_MetaG (SPAdes)... | ecosystem: Engineered > Bioreactor > Anaerobic >... | reverse complement strand
CTTTGACTCGTCCTTCACTGTTGCTTTTGCAGGAAAATCTTCTGCTGGTTGCCCAACAATGTTGAATTGACCGGTTTCGGTTTTCACGGTTGTGGCAAGCGTGTCGAGGTTAATGTCGAAGGTTAGGGGTTGCTCAGGAAACTCTTTAAGAGTATCAACCAGTATACGGTAAGGTATGGCAACCTCGCCTCCCTGGGTAACATTCTCAAGCTGAATGGACGTTGTTAGGGTTGTTTCGAGGTCGGATGCGGTAATTTCGAGGTTGTTGCCCTCGAGCTTAAAAAGAAAATTGTCGAGAATGGGTAGCGTGTTCTTCGAACTAATTACCCGGCTAACCACTGAAAGGTGGCTAAGTAGCTCGGTACTGGAAACAACAAATTTCATTTGTTCTATTTTTTAGGTTTCTATTATCTGTACTATAAACTAAACTTGCTTTATAATCAGCCGCTACAAAGAAACGAATTTTTACTGAAAAATGTACTCAGTAAAAACAATAGCAATTGATAATCAGCAAGATTTATGTTTGCAATTGAAAACCAATATTACAATTTTTTATGCAAATAGCCAACGCAATTGCTAGAAATTCGGGTTAAAATAGGAAATATCCTTTAAAACCGGATGGATTTTCAGGTATTCTGCTTCGTACATTTCTGATGGATTTGTACTTACGGTAACGTACATTCTGTTTAGGTCGAAACGAACGGGACGCCCCAGTTCGTCGAGGTACTCTTCAACCGGAATGGGGAAGAATGTGAAAATAATTTTCTCGTTTTTTTCAAATTGAAGGGTAATAATGCTGCTTGGCTGCGAGTAAACAATGGCTGCCCGTTGCGGTTGGGTTAACGTATCGGAGGTTGGGTTTAGGGTCATTTCCTGTAATCCGGTAACAAATCGTTGCAAGCTAGCGGTATCGTACAGTACGGCTACCCTTCCGTTGTATAAATCGAATAGCCGAATTTGTTCGTTATCAAGGAAATCGATTCTGAACGATTTCTCTGGGTTATCGGGTATTTCGGTTTCAATTGTTTTAATGCTTTCTGTTGCCGGGACTGAATACCTGTTCTCAGCCCAGGCTGAGGGTTGTATGTAGAAAAGTTTCACAACATCGTCGGTATAGTTCGGGAACTCAAGCATAAATGCGTGCTGCGAGTTGGCTAAAATTCCAATTCCTCCGAGGTTGAGGGTTTCGGTATAGTGAACGTAGAAGTGACGGATTTGCTTCGAATTTTCGAAGATTTTAACTTCAATACCATCTTTTTTAAGAACTTGGGTAAGGCTATCGGCAACCGAAACGGGTAGGGGCGATTTTACCTGTATTTTGTTCAGCAACAGTAGGAAAGCATTGATAGCCTCGGGTTTTGCTACCAATTTCTCGTTTACCATCCATGTGTCTTGGTTCCTCTGAAGGGTTAACGAAAGTTGACTGTTCTTTAGTTTAATTGTGGTTACATTCTCGGTTTCAGGAACCGAAAAGTTTTTATCTTTTATGGCAATGGTTCCCTGCTGGGTTCTAATCCTAAAAACGTAGAGTGCCAGTAGTAGCAAAACTATAAACCACCAGTATTTTTTTAGAAATCTCATCAATGCGTTTCTTTAGCGGGTGAACTTGTACCGGCGAATAAAAAACCAGACAATACCCAGAACAATAAGTGTTAGCGAAGGAATCAGCAGGTTAATTAGCTGCCATTTTTTGCGCTCTTCAAGAATTTTTTTCTTATCGAGAAGCCTCAGTTTGAAGTCACGATTTTTCAGCTCCATTAAACCCGTTTCGTCAACAAGAAAGTGAACAGAGTTTACTACAAACTCTTTATTTCCAAAGGTTTGGTTTGTATACTTATCGTATCCAAGTGGGGTAATGTAGGCTCCATCGGTTCGGCGGCTTACATCGTTCCGGATAATGTCGGAGTTGGCAACTACTAACATTCGGGTTGGAATGCTTTTCTCCTTGAAATTGAATGGTTTGCCGTTGTTGAATGCAGCTAGGGGGCGGTTTGTGAAAACCGAGTTGAATGTTCCTTCAACCAGTGCGGCAACGGGAATAAATGAGCGGTTAAAATCGCGCTCGAGCGGACTCTGCTCAATTTGGCGGAGGTTAATGAACAGCGGTACATTCAGCGTTCGGCTGTAAGGCGAAGTGGAAAGCAGTATTCTTTTTGCAAGATTCGAATTTCCACCAACCGTATCGATTGGACTAACAAAACGGCTTCTAATAAGGTTTAGGTTTCGGGTTATTGGGTGCGTTTCAGGAGCGTTAAGTAGCGGAAAGTAAACCCACGGAACAGGAGAAAAACGAGGATCTTGCCCTGCAAGGGCAACGTTTACCGGAATAACCGCGCACTGCATATCCTGAATAAGAACCGGATTAACTCTTACACCGTAACGGAATAGCATATCCTCTAAATTCGTGTTATTTGGATACGCCAATGTAGTTGCTCCCTGCGAAAGGCTATCGATGCTTACGTTTACTGCATCAACAAACCAAAGAATTTTTCCACCGTTCATCAGGTACTGGTCAAGAACCAACTTGTCGGCTTCAGGAATATGCTTTTTTGGTCCTGCCACAACCACCAGCGAGTAGGGATCCAAACCGCCAACCTCACCGCCAAGTATTACCCTGTGTACCTCATACTGCGAAGCAAGTTCCTGAACTATGTCGCCCGTTTCGAACTCGTCAAGCTCATCGTGCCCGTGCACAAAAGCAATTTTTGGCTGGTTGGTTTGAGAAAGCTTAATGATTACTTGCATGAGGGCGAACTCAAAATTTTGGATTGAAATATTGATGTTCTCATCGCCCGATAGGTTCGGATTGTTCTTTAACAGATTCAGCGGTGATTCCTTCCCCATGAAGCTAACAATGGCACCGGGGAAAACTATGCGCTGCGAGCTGCCTCCCTTTGGGTTACTCTCCTGAACATTTGTTGGCTCAATTCCCTTTTCGTAGAGGTCGCGATACAAGGCTTCTCGGTCTTTAGAATTTACTGAAGCTGAGGGGTTAATGAACTCGTAGTGGAACATGTTACCACCGTAAGCCTTAAACTCATCCAGAGTTTCTTTCAGCTCACGCCTCATTCTCATAAAACCTATGGGCAGGTCGCCATCGAGGTAAACTCTTATGTGAACAATGTCGTTCAGGTTCTTGAGGGTTTCCTTGGTAACTGGGTTTAGGGTGTAGCGTTTCTCCGAGGTCATATCGATTCGGAAAAAGAAGAAGGTTGAAATGTAGCCAGCAAGTATAATTGTAGCGATTGAAACTACAAGCTGAATTATGTTTTTTTTCTTATTGCTTAGGGTCATGGCTGGTTTTTTATTACCATTTTCTGCTTTGAACTAAGGTTCGGGTCGACAGCACAAAAATTGCCGATAGGGCAACGAAGTAAACCACATCGCGCGAGTCGATAACTCCCCGGCTAAGCGATTTGTAGTGCTCGTTAATGCCAAGGTTAACAAGTAAAAATTGGATTTTTTTCAGTGAGTGAACCGATGCTACTGATTCTAACCCGATAAACACAATGAAGCTTAACAGGATTGCAAGAATAAACGATACAATCTGGTTCTCGGTTATCGATGAGGCGAAAACTCCGATGGAGGCGTATGCTGCCGAAAGAAAGAACAGCCCGATGAATGAGCCCCAGGTTCCTCCCGTGTCGATGTTTCCAACCGGATTACCTAAAAGGTAAACCGAAAGAAAGAAGATTAACGCCGGAAGTAGAATGATGATAACCAGAACGATGGAGGCCAGGTATTTCCCCAAAATAATTTGGGTGTCGGAAATTGGGCGTGTGAGCAAAAGTTCAATGGTTCCTGAGCGCTTCTCCTCGGAGAAAAGCCGCATGGTTACAGCCGGAACCAGAAATAGCATTACCCATGGAGCAATAATAAAAAATGTGTCGAGCGATGCGTATCCGCTATCGAGCACGTTTAGCTCACCGGGGAAAACCCACATGAATAGCCCGTTCACTATGAGGAATACAATGGCGGCAATTATCCCTGTAAGCGACGAGAAGAAGCTGTTAAGTTCCTTTATGAAAATTGCATACATTCATTAAAATTTTGACACAAAAATAGGTTTTTTATGGAAAGCCATCGTTATTTACATTGGACGAAACAGAATGAAAGTGTTAAAAACTGTTATTTGCAATTATTCGGGCAGCATATTCATTGATCTCAACTGTAAACCATTTTTAGTTTCGCCTATCCAATAGTTTTTAATAAGTTTACAGCACTTTTTTAAACTCAAATTATTCTAAAACAAAAAAATAAGTAATTAAAAATGAAGTACGTAGGTATGTTTCTTCTATCATTAACCCTGTTGGGTTTATCGGGTTGCACCGAAAAAAAGGCTGAGCAGGAAGACCAGTTTAAATGGCAGGTTGACCAGTTTGCCGATTTACGAATTATTCGCTACCAGATTCCCGGATGGGACGATCTTTCGGTACAGCAGAAAGAGTTGCTTTACTATCTCAGCGAAGCAGCGCTGTGCGGTCGCGATATTATTTTCGACCAGAATTTTAAGCATAATCTTGCCATTCGTCGTACCCTTGAGGCAATTTATACCGGCTACACAGGAGCGAAGGATGCACCCGAGTGGGATGCTTTTGTTGTGTACCTTAAGCGGGTTTGGTTCTCCAACGGAATTCACCATCACTACTCAACCGAGAAGTTTGAGCCAGGATTTTCCCAGGAGTATTTCGCAAACCTTTTGAATAGTACTCCCGACGAGTTTCTTCCTAAGGAGCTAGGTACCCGTGAAGAGATTATTGAAAAGTTAAGCCCGGTAATTTTTAATCCGGCACTTTACGCAAAGCGCGTTGATCAGTCGGAAGGGGTTGATTTAATTGCCGCTTCGGCAAACAACTACTACGAGGGAGTAACCCAGAAGGAAGCCGAAGAGTTCTACGCAAAAATGCGAGTTGAGAACGATCCCGAGCCCATTTCGTACGGTTTGAATACGAAGCTGGTGAAGGAGAATGGCAAAATTTACGAGAAGGTATGGAAGGTTGGGGGTATGTACTCTGCAGCCATCGAAAAAATTGTTTACTGGCTCGAAAAGGCAGCAAATGTAGCCGAAAACGATAAGCAGAAAGAAATTATTGAAACCCTCATTGAGTACTACAAAACGGGCGATTTGAAGCTTTTCGATAAGTACAATGTACTTTGGGTGAAGGATTTAGATTCGCGTATCGATTTTGTAAACGGTTTCATTGAGAACTATGGCGATCCGCTGGGATACAAGTCATCATGGGAGTCAGTTGTAAACTTCAAAAACCTGGAAGCAACCCAGCGTACAATTCTTATTAGCGACAATGCACAGTGGTTTGAGGACCATTCGCCAGTTGACCAGCAGTTTAAGAAGGAGAAGGTGAAGGGCGTTTCCGCAAAAGTTATCACAGCAACCATGCTTGGTGGCGATTGCTACCCTTCAACTCCAATTGGAATCAACCTTCCTAACGCCGATTGGATTCGCAAGGATCACGGTTCGAAGAGCGTAACCATTGAGAACATTACCTACGCATACGACATGTCTGCCGTAGGCAACGGTTTCCTCGAGGAGTTCGCCTGGAGCCAGGAAGAAATTGAACTGAACAAGAAATGGGGCGCACTTGGAGGAAACTTGCATACCGATTTACATGAGTGCTTGGGCCATGGAAGCGGACAACTTGCACCGGGCGTTAAAGGCGACGAGCTGAAGAACTACGGCTCAGCACTGGAGGAATCGCGTGCCGACCTTTTCGCACTCTACTTTATCATGGATCCAAAGATGGTTGAACTGGAAATTATGCCAACCCTCGATGTGGCCAAAGCCGAGTATAATAACTACATGCGCAACGGGCTAATGACTCAGCTCACCCGAATTGAGCTGGGAAAAGACATTGAGCAGGCTCACATGCGTAACCGCCAGCTTATTGCAAGCTGGTGCTACGAGCATGGGAAGGAGCAGAATGTAATTGAGAAGAAAACCCGTGATGGGAAAACCTTCTTCGTAATTAACGATTACGATAAACTCCGCGAGCTTGTTGGTCAACTTCTTAAGGAAGTTCAGCGCATAAAGAGTACCGGTGATTTTGAAGCTGGTAAAGAATTGGTTGAAAAGTATGCAGTAAAAATCAATCAGGATTTGCATAAGGAAGTTCTCGACAGGTACGCTAAGCTGAACCTGGCTCCCTACGGTGGATTCATTAACCCAAAGCTAGTTCCGGTTTACGAGGGCGATAAGGTTATTGATGTTAAAGTTGAATACCCCGATAATTATACTAATCAGATGTTAAGGTACTCCAAGGAGTATTCATTCCTTCCAACTTATAACTAGAAATAGTTTCAATTTTTTTTGCTTCATCGGCCATCCTCTCATTCAGGATTGTCGATGAAGCATTTTTTTGTTTTTTCCTCTCTAGAAAAAGAAGTAGCACTTAACTTTATTGCTGGTATTGTTTTTCAGTTCCCTTTTCTTTACTTTAGTGGCATGGAAACTCTGGGAATCGATAAAATAATCAAGCCAAAAACGCTGGCATACATCTACATTGTCGATCACGATTCAGCCTACTCGGCATCGTTGAAGAGGGCCATCGATAAGCCTGAGAAGTACTCCATTGAAACCTTCACCACAGGTGAAAAGTTTATTGCCCATATCACCCCAATGAAGTTCAGGAAGAATGAAATTCATATCGTTTTTCTGGGATACCAGTTCTTCGATGAAGGAGAACATACCCTAATGAATGGTATCGAAATTCTTGATGCAGTAAAAGTTATTAATCGCGATATGGAAGTGGTAATGCTTTCGGGTCCCGATGAGGGTAGCTACGGTTCATATGCCATGAAGAGCGGAGCTTTCGCTTTTATTCCTAAAAACGATACCATTTTCCTGCGGATTGATAACATAATAATGCGCATAATTAGCCATAAGAAGCTACACCAAAAACGCAGGTCGTTTTACATATCGGTTCGAATTTTTATTGGCTACTGCATCCTGCTAGCTATTGCTGCCGCTATTTTCCATTTTTTCTACCTGTAGCCGAAAATTTGCCATAATTTACAAGTTAAGTATGACTATTTGGCAGAATTTTGCCAATGGCACTGCTTTTGTTTATTCCCAATCACACAAAATTTGATGTTTAACTTTAAAAATAGCAATAGCCATGGAGAAAGGCAAAATTAACGTAACCTCCGAAAACATTTTCCCAATAATTAAAAAGTTTTTGTACTCCGACCACGAAATATTCCTTCGTGAGTTGGTTTCCAATGCTGTTGATGCAACTCAGAAGTTGAAAACTCTCTCGTCAATGGGAGAATTTAAGGGTGAAATGGGGGATGATACCATTCGAGTAAAGGTTGATAAGAAGAAAAAGACCATTACAGTTTCAGACAGCGGTGTTGGAATGACCGCCGAGGAGATTGAAAAGTATATTAACCAAATTGCCTTTTCGGGTGCCGAGGATTTTCTTGAGAAGTATAAGGACAAGGCCAACGCTATTATCGGACATTTCGGCTTGGGTTTCTACTCATCGTTCATGGTAAGTGATAAGGTTGAAATTGTTACTCGTTCGTACCAGGAGGGAGCCAATGCTGTTCGCTGGTCGTGCGAGGGTTCGCCCGAATTTTCCATTGAGGAAGCCCAGCGCGATGAGCGTGGAACCGACATCATTCTCCATATAAACAAGGATAATGAAGAATTCCTGGAGGATAGCAAAATAAACGAGTTGCTACGTAAGTACTGCCGTTTTCTGCCAATCCCCATTGCCTTTGGTACCGAGAAGGAGTGGAAGGATGAGAAAGAGGTTGATACAGGAAAAGACAAAATAATTAACGAGGTTAACCCGCTTTGGACCCGTAAACCTACCGATTTGAAGGACGAGGACTACAAAAATTTCTACCACGACCTTTACCCTGCTGCGCAGGATCCGCTCTTCAATATCCATCTTAACGTTGACTATCCGTTCAACCTTACAGGAGTTCTTTACTTCCCAAGAATAAAATCGAATTTCGATATTCAGAAGAATAAAATCCAGCTATTCTGCAATCAGGTTTACGTTACCGATTCCGTAGAAGGGATTGTGCCAGAGTTTCTTACCTTGCTTCATGGTGTTATCGACTCGCCCGATATTCCGCTGAACGTTTCGCGAAGTTACCTGCAGAGCGACTCGAACGTAAAGAAAATATCGAGCCACATTACCAAGAAGGTTGCCGACAGGCTTCACGAAATTTTCAAGAACGACCGTGCTGAATTCGAGAAGAAGTGGGACGACCTTAAACTCTTCATAAATTTCGGTATGATTACCGATGAGAAGTTCTTCGAGCGCGCAGAAAAATTTGCGCTATTCAAGAACACCGATGGAAAGTACTTCACATTTGAGGAGTACGAGAAGTTAATAAAGGAGAACCAGACCGATAAGAACAAAACCTTAATTTACCTCTATGCAACCGACACCGAGGAGCAGTTTACCTACATCGACGAGGCGAAGAAGAAAGGTTACGATATCCTGATGTTGGATGGCCAGCTCGATCCGCATGTGATTAACCACCTCGAATCGAAATTTAAGGATTCGCGTTTTGTTCGTGTTGACAGCGACGTGGTTGACAAGCTAATAATGAAGGAGGACAAGAAAGAGGTTTCGCTATCGTACGATGAGCAAGCCGAGCTGCGTAGCGTTTTCGAGGGTGCTGCCAACAGCACAAATTACTGGGTTCAGTTCGAGGATTTGGGTGAAACCGGAGCTCCGGTAGTAATTACCCGCAGCGAGTTTATCCGCCGGATGAAGGATATGGCTGCCATGAGCGGTACGGCTGGTTTCTACGGGAATATGCCCGAAACGGTAAACCTAGTTGTTAACGTTGCTCACCCGTTGGTTAAAACGGTGATTGAAAGCAAAAACAATGAGTTGGGCGATAAGATTAAGGAGTTCAACTCGCAGGTTGAACCGGTAAAAACTAAGCTCGATGAGCTTAAAAAGTCGCACGAGGGCAAGAAGGATGAAGAGATTCCCCAAACAGAGAAGGATGAGGTTGCCGATTTGGAGAAGAAAGTTGAGGAGGTAAACGCATCAAAAACCGAAACTTTGAAAACTTTTGGTAAGGATCAAAACCTGGTGAAGCAGCTAATCGACTTGGCACTTTTGGCCAACAATATGCTCAAGGGCGAAGATTTAAGCAGATTTGTTAAACGTAGCGTGGATATGATAAAAGCATAGTGTGAATGATTACTATGTAAAAAGAGGTTGAACAAAAAGTCAACCTCTTTTTTTATTTAGTTTTTGCTAACAAAACAATCTAAAAAATATTTTTTACCTCCTTCTTCAAAAATTCAACGGCTATGTTGGTTGGGTGAGTATCCAGCTCAACCATGGTTTCTAGAACCATTTGGGTTAGTTTTATTGAAGGAGCATCGGGTGGAAGTTTATCGGAACAAGTATTAATTAGTTTAATAACGTTTGCTTTTGCATTTTTTACCAGCTCCCAGGCATTGTGGCTAACGTAAAGTTGCTGCGAGAGGTTGTGCTCCCATTCGGCACGAATGTTTTGCAACAGTTTTGATTGCAACTTTTTATTGGTCAAATTTGGCTGATTTACCCTAATCAACAGCGATTCGGGCGATATGCGCTCGAGGAAAAGTACCAGCCTCTCGTAGGCCTGTAACCTCACCGGAATTGTGATTTTTTGGTTATTTTGTGTAAGTTCGGCTTTTCGTCGCTTGGTTTCTTCCCTCAGTAAACGTTCAATGGCCAGGTAGCCGGCAAGGAAAACGAAAATCGACGGAAGTACAATTTTTAGCAGTTCAATTACCATTATATTTTTTATTTCGGATTGTACACTTTGCTATAATAAGAATAACTTTGAGCTTTAAAATTATAAAATCATTTCAACTGGTGTGTCATATTCTTCAAATAATTCTTTAATCATGGAAAAAGTATCGAATAGGGTTGAGCAGCTTGAGGTTTCGCAAACCCTTGCCATGTCGCAGCGAAGCCGCGATTTAAAATGCCAGGGAATCAACGTTATTGATTTGAGCGTTGGCGAACCCGATTTTCCAACCCCCGATTTTGTTAAGGATGCAGCCAAATCTGCCATCGACAATAACATCACATTCTACTCACCGGCAGGAGGTTTCGCCGATTTGCTTCAGGCAATTTCAGCGAAGCTGAAACGGGAGAATAACCTCGATTTTTCGCCGGCTCAAATTGTGGTTTCGAACGGAGCAAAGCATTCGCTGGCAAACATTTTTATGGCGCTGGTTGAAAAAGGCGACGAGGTAATTGTTCCTGCGCCATACTGGGTTAGCTACGTTGAATTGGTGAAAATTGCCGAAGGCAAGAGTGTTGTAATTGAAACCGGACTCGATAGCGACTTTAAAATTACGCCCGAACAGCTTGAGAAAGCTATCACTCCAAAAACAAAAGCGTTGCTTCTTTGCTCGCCATCAAATCCAACCGGAAGCGTTTACACCAGGGATGAACTTAGAGCAATTGCTGATGTTCTGGCAAAGCATCCGCAAGTTTTCGTTATTTCCGATGAGATTTATGAGCATATCAACTTTATTGGAAAACACGAGTCGATTGCTCAGTTTGAGCAGCTTGCCGGAAGAGTAATAATTATTAACGGAGTTTCCAAAGGTTACGCAATGACCGGATGGCGCATTGGCTACTCGGCAACTCCGCTTTGGCTTGCAAAAGCTTGCAATAAGTTACAGGGACAAATGACTTCGGGAGCAAATTCTATTGCCCAGAAAGCTGCGATAGCAGCAATTTCTTCGGATGGTGAGTACCCAAAGATGATGTGCCAATCTTTTCAGAAACGTCGCGATTTGGTAGTTGAAAAGATGAAGAAAATTTCCGGATTTGAAATTAATGTTCCTCAGGGTGCATTCTACGTATTTCCTGAGATTAGCCAGCTAATCGGGAAATCGTTTAATGGCGAAACCATAAAAAACTCATCGGATTTGGCAATGTTCCTGCTGAACAACGCGCACGTTGCCATGGTTCCCGGCAGCGCATTCGGTGCCGAGAATTATATTCGTCTTTCCTACGCTGCATCTGAAAGCGAACTTGTTGAATCGTTAAACAGAGTGGCAAAAGCCGTTGAGTTGCTGAAGTAAAATCAGAATAAATCAAATATTACGTGGCTGTCTCAAAAGTTAAAAAGGATTAGATTTACTCCTCTGTGGAACTCTGTGATTCCCCTGCGATACACTGTGAAACAATAAATTATATATTTCACAGAGTTTCTCGGTGTCCTTCACAGAGTCACACAATGAACTTTTGAGACACCCATATTTATCTTTGCAAACCAAATAACTTTTATTGTAGATTTAGGATGAGCAGGAAGCATTACAGGAAACCGATACTAATATTCGTTTCATTTTTTTCAATTCTGATACTGATAGCAGGAATTTACGGTTACAATATATACTCGAGAATGTATTCGCCCAACGTTCGGCTTGAAAACAAGGAAACTGTTTTTATTCACATTCCAACAGGGTCGAGTTACTCCGATGTGGTAGCCATTCTGGTTTCTGAAAATGTGCTGGCCGATACCGTTTCGTTCCGCTGGGTTTCATCGCGCATGGGATACCCTTACAGCGTGAAGCCGGGAAGGTACAAGCTAACCAATGGAATGGGAAATAAAGATTTGGTTTCCATCCTGCGCGCCGGGTTGCAAACACCCGTAAGGGTAACTTTTACAGGATTTCGGACTCCCGAGCAGCTGGCGCAGCGAATTTCAAAGCAGCTCGAAGCCGATTCGGTTGAAATTGTCGCAGCCTTCTCAAATGAAGAGTTGGTAAATGAGTTCGGTTTCTCAACCGAAACCTTTATTGCAATGTTCATTCCCAATACCTACGAATTCTTTTGGAACATCGATGCAGATGGTTTTTTTAAGCGCATGAAGCGTGAGTACGATGCGTTTTGGAACGAGGCGAGAATTGAAAAGGCAAAGAAGCTGAGCATGAGCAAAACCCAGGTATCAACGCTGGCATCTATTGTTGAGGAGGAAACTATAAATCGTGATGAGCGACCTAAAGTCGCAGGAGTTTACGTAAATCGCTTGGAGAGGGGAATGCCCCTGCAGGCTGATCCTACAATCAAATTCGCCCTCGGCGATTTTACAATCCGCAGAATTTTAACAAAACATCTTACCGTTGATTCTCCCTACAACACCTATAGAAACAGGGGATTACCTCCGGGGCCAATTAATGCACCAAGCATCTCGTCAATTGATGCTGTGTTGAACTATGAAGTTCATAAGTATTTGTACTTCTGTGCAAAAGCTGATTTTTCGGGTTATCACTCTTTTGCTAAAACATTAACCGAACACAATAAAAATGCCCGCGAATACCAACGGGCACTGAATAGGGAGAGGATTTATAAGTAGTTTATTCCTTGCAAAGATTTTTAAAAACGTCATTGCGAACACACATTTTTTTGTGGGTGAAGCAATCTCTTTTAAAAAAGGCAATGTGGTAAAAAAAGATCGCCTGTCTGCCGACAAAGGCAGGCTTCGTGAAATACACTCGCGATGACGAGAATTAAATCTTCTTGGTTTTCTCTTTCAGCCAAACTTTCAACTCGTTGCTCAATTTACTTTCCAGCCTGTTGTAAACCATTTCGTGGTAGCTGTTTAGCCAGCTTCGCTCGGCTGCAGTTAGCATATCAACTTTAATGGGTTTTGTGTCAATTGGGCAAATTGTAAGCGTTTCAAACTGAATAAAGCTGCCAAATTCACTTTCAGTGAAAGGAACGCAGGCAATTAGATTCTCGATTCGAATTCCGTACTTTCCTGCGCGGTAAATTCCCGGCTCGTTCGATTGAACCATGCCAAGTTCAAGAACTATGGGAACTTCGTTTGGACGAATGGCTTGCGGACCTTCGTGAACGTTAAGGAATGCGCCAACTCCGTGGCCGGTTCCGTGTCCATAATTTATTCCGTGTCCCCACATGGCTGCACGCGCCAAAACATCGAGCTGCGTTCCGCGGGTTCCCATGGGAAATTTTACCTTCGAGAGTTGAATCATTCCTTTTAGAACCAGCGTGAAATCAATTGATTCCTCTTCTGAAGGTTTGCTAAGATGAATTGTTCGTGTAATATCGGTTGTGCCTTGCTTGAACTGTCCGCCTGAGTCAACCAGCAGAAAACCTTCCGGTTTAATTTCGTAAGCGCTCTCCTTGCTTGCGCTATAGTGAACAATGGCTCCGTGATCGCGGTATCCGGCAATTGTATTAAAACTTTCACTAACGAATCCGGGTTGTTTACTTCTGAATTCCAGTAATTTGTCAGCGATGGTAAGTTCTGATATTTTTTCTTTCCCAACATTCTTCTCGAGCCAGTAAAGGAATTCCACCATGGCAACGCCATCGTTGGTCATTGCGTTTCGGATATTTTCGAGTTCAACCTCGTTCTTTTTGGTTTTCAGCATAGTTGGGATGCTGATTGTGCTCACCTGCTTAACTTTCTTTGGAATAAGTGATGCCAGCCTGTGATTTATTCTGTTCTCGTCAACTGCAACTATTGAATCTTTCGGAATTTTTTTGATGAACTCATCAATTTCATCGTAGATGAATAGGTTTACTCCTTGCTCCTCAAGTTGTTGCGCAAGATTTTCGTCAATTTTAGCAGGATCGATAAAAAGAATTGCCTCATCGGCAGAGATAAATCCGTAGGAGAGCACAACAGGATTGTAGGCAACATCGTTTCCACGGATATTGAAGGTCCACGCAACCTCGTCGAGCGCCGAGATTATGCAAGCAGTTGCCCCTTGCTTTGCAAGATTTTCGCGAATTTGCTCAATCTTTTCAGCAGTAGTTTTTCCTGAATACCTGAGCTCATGCTCAAATGCTTTTCCAGTTGGAAGTTTTGGACGTTTTTCCCAAATCTCAGAAACTAAATCAACATCGGTTTGAACTGAAATTCCTGCGCTTTGCAGCTGATTTATGGTTCGTTTGGCTGCAGCATGAGTTAGCAATCTTCCGTCAAAACCAACTGTTTGCTCAGGTTTTAGGTTTGCAATTATCCACTCCTCAATGGAAGGAGTTTCAGGGAGTCCCATTTTACAGAGGTCAATTCCGCTTCCTTTTAGCTCCTGCTCGGCCTGCAGGAAGTAGCGTGAATCGGTCCATAATCCTGCTTTGGTTTTGGTAACTACCACAGTTCCGGCTGAGCCGGAAAATTCCGAAAGCCATGCACGCGACTGCCAGTGCTCGGGCAAATACTCGCTAAGGTGAGGATCGCTGCTGGGAATAATATATGCATCGATGGATTTTGACTTCATCAAATTCCTAAGTTTGCTTATTTTTTCGTTTGCTTTCATGCTGAAATATTTTTGAATTAGTGAACGTTTATTTTTTATAAAATTAGATGGAACGAAATTAAAAAGTTTAACGATTAATAACAATTACTTAATAGACTAGTCGTTCGAAATTCTTGAAAAAATCCCCATTTTTTTGTAACTTTGCGTGCCTGCAAAGGAAATTACACATTTCAGGGCGTAAATAGTTACTTGCCGGACATTTACTAGTTGCTCAACCCGGTTTTATCACTTCCCGAGCAATGGATCCGGATAAATGCATACAACAAAATGACTTACTATCCAGATAAAATTGCCCTTTCGGCTAAATCGCTTACTCTTCTTCGTAAGTTGCTTCGAGAAAATCCCAACCTTGTTGAAATTTTCAAATCCTCGGAGAATCTAGATCAGTTTCGTATAAATATTAAGGAATTGGCAAAAAGTATTCTTGCCGAGAACCCCGCTGCTGTAGACTACTACAATGGAGTTACTACCGGCCGGCAGGGGTACGAGAAGTTACGCTGGCAGGATTTTGCTGCTATTCGCATTCTCGACTATGCGAATAACTCGGGACGTGAGTTTAAGAATCCGTACCGAAACAATCAGCTCACCAAGTCGGAACCTTTTCGTATACTGTGGCTTGGCGTTAAGAAAGGAACTGGCGGAGCTAAACCGCTTTTCTTCGAGGATATGATACAGCTTTTTAGGCAGCTAAGTTGCAAACTTCCGCAGGAAAAACCAACCAAAAAGAAGCTTACAGAGTGGATGGACAGGTGGACTGACGGGCTGGAACCTCACGTAATTAAAACCAGACAGGAGAATAAGAACCGAATAATTGACATTCTGGTTGATAACATAACCAGCTGTGAAATTGGTGATACAAAATTTTGTTTCGATAATGGACTAACACACGAACAGAAGCTTGAAAAGATGCACGAATGGTGGGACGATTACAAGTTTCATCTCCGTTTTGCGGTCCGTTCACCTGCATTGTTAAATAAACTCCTCGACTACTCGCTCGATTTAGATACTCAAAAACTTCTGGAGAAGGCTGAGGAGAAAGGCATTCCCTTCTTCGTAAATCCATACTACCTTTCACTTCTCAATACAAAAATTGATGATTTTTCGGTAGGAACCGATTTGGCTATTCGCCATTATGTTATTTATAGCAAGCCTCTTATCGATCACTTTGGGAATATAACCGCTTGGGAGAAGGAGGACAAGGTTGAAGCAGGAAAACCCAACGCTGCCGGTTGGTTGCTACCATCGGCGCGTTGTGTGCACAGGCGCTATCCCGAGGTTGCCATTCTTATCCCCGATACAATGGGTCGAGCCTGCGGCGGACTCTGCGTTTCGTGTCAGCGAATGTACGATTTTCAGCGAGGAAACCTGAACTTCAACCTCGATAAGCTGAAGCCAAAGGAGACCTGGGAAGAAAAACTGCAGAGGCTGCTCGACTACTGGGAGAACGATACACAGCTTCGTGATATCCTAATTACCGGTGGCGATGCGCTTATGAGCCGAACAAAAACTCTGCAGAATATTCTCGATAAGGTTTACGAAATGGCCATTCGAAAACGATATGCCAACGAGCACAGAAAGGATGGTGAAAAGTATGCAGAGATTGTTCGGATACGGTTGGGAACCCGACTACCAGCTTACCTACCGCAACGAGTAAACCCAGAGCTGGTTAAGGTTCTGTCCGATTTTCGTAAGAAAGCCTCAGCGATTGGAATAAAGCAGTTCGTAATTCAAACCCACTTTGAGTCGCCTATGGAGATTACTCCCGAATCGAAGCAGGCCGTTGAGCGGTTAATTAGCGCTGGATGGATTGTTACCAATCAGCTGGTGTTCACTTCAGCGGCATCGCGCCGTGGGCACACGGCGAAGTTACGTAAAGTGTTGAACGATATAGGAGTAATAACATACTACACATTCTCGGTGAAAGGTTTTCAGGAGAATACGTTTAACTACGCCACCAATGCACGTGCCGTGCAGGAAGAGATTGAAGAGAAAAAGTTCGGTGCCACCCCCGACGAGTACCTTGAGGAGATTAAGGGTTACACCCTCGATGCCAGCACGGTTGTTGAGAAGTTGAAGACTTTAAGAGAAAAAACCGATATTCCGTTCCTCGCAACCGACAGGAATGTAATAAACCTTCCGGGAGTTGGAAAAAGTTTAACCTTCAGAACCATTGGGATAACTCGTTGGGGAAGACGAATACTGGAGTTCGACCACGACCACACCCGCTGGCACAGTCCAATAATTAACAAAATGGGGAAGGTGGTAATTATCGAATCGAAACCCATTGGCGAATACCTACACCAGCTCGAAGAGATGGGCGAGGACAGGAAGGAATACTCCAGCGTTTGGGGATACTCCATAGGCGAAACTGAACCCCGTTTCCCAATTTTCGAGTACCCAAGTTTCGATTTTAAGATAACCAGTGAGATGACAAATCTCGATATCTAGCAAAAGGTTTCTGAATTCAACTTTTTTCAATTTTTGTTGTTAACTACTTGAACTCGCCTCAATTTTGAGTTAATTTAGTTGATAATAAAATCTCATACTCATTTAAAGTTGAAAACCATGGCAAATCTAACCACCAACTACATGGGATTAACCCTTAAGAATCCTATAATTGCATCAAGTTCAGGTTTAACCGGTTCTCTCAAAAGTATTCTTGCTCTCGAAGAGGCAGGTGTTGGAGCCATTGTTGTTAAATCGATATTTGAGGAAGAAATAATTGCCGATACGCATGATAACTTAAATAAAATGCATGCTACGGGTTTTATTTACCCGGAAACCATGGAGTATTTTGATTTCGATGAGATGACCGACCCGGTTTCGAGCTACCTTAAGCTTATTAGCGATGCAAAAAAACAGGTGAACGTACCAATTATTGCAAGCATAAACTGCGTTACCGCCGACGGGTGGCCATCATTCGCCAGTAAGGCTGAGGAGGCTGGCGCCGATGGTGTTGAGCTAAATATTTTTGCTCTACCCTCGGATATGAACCGAACCGAAACCGAGAATGAAAAGCTTTACTTCGATATAATTAGTTCCGTGGCCGAAAACACAAAGTTGCCAATTGCCATTAAAATTGGCAGTTACAATTCTTCGCTTGCTCGGTTCATTAAAAAGTTAAGCGAAACCAGGGCAAGCGCCATTGTGCTATTTAACCGTTCGTACAATCCCGATTTCGACATTTATACCTTCGATTATAATGCATCGCATGTTTTGAGCACTTCGTCCGATTTGGGCTTCTCGTTGCGTTGGATTGCATTGATGTCGGGAAGGGTTAGCAAAGATTTGGCGGCTTCAACAGGCGTTCATACTGGCGAAGCGGTGGTTAAGCAACTCTTAGCAGGAGCAAAGGCCGTTCAGGTTTGTTCGGCTCTTTACCGTAATGGTTTGGGTTATGTAAAATCCATGCTTTCCGTTCTTGAGGATTGGATGCAGGAAATGGGCTACAAAACCATTGACGAGTTTAGGGGCAAAATGAGCCAGGAAAAATCGTATAACCCTGCTGCTTTTGAAAGGGTTCAATTTATGAAGTACTTCAAGGACAGAGATAGCGATTTTTAGGTAATTCCCAATTTTTGTTGATATTTAAACACAGTTGTTAATAATAACACAATACCGTTTTACCTAAAAACGCAATAATTGTGTTATGTTTGCGCTGTAATTTCATTTTATATGAGGGAAGAAAGCGATTTTTTTTATGGGGATGAGGAGGCTATGGAAGCAGTCCGTAAGTTTGAGGATTCGTTGCGTAGCAGGAAAAGTTTGTTCTTAGATATTGTAGATTTTGAAAGTGTAATTGATTATTACATAAACGCTGACGACTACAAGAAGGCACAAGAGGCAGTTGGTGCAGCCTTGAATATATACCCAAATTCAGTTGAAGTACAGGTTCGCAAAGCCGAAGTTCTTATTATGGGGAAAAAGTTCTCGGAGGCACTCGATTTATTGAAGCAACTTGTAAAGTTTGATTCCTCAAATGGTGAAATTTACCTTTTGCTAGGTCAAACTTCGCTTGAGATGATGAATGCTGATGCAGCAAAAAAATACTTTAGCAAAGCAATTGATTTAACCCCGACAGATAAGTCTGGCTTATACTATCGCATTGCCGGTTTGTACCAGTACAGCGAAAATTACCACGAAGCATTAAGGTACCTGGGTATGGCTTTCGAGATGAGTCCCGAATCGTTAAATATAATTTTTGATTTAGCCTACGGATACGAGCAGATTGACGATTTAGATAATGCAGAGCTTTTTTATAACAAGTATCTCGATATTAACCCGTTTTCTTCGAATGTTTGGTATAATTTGGGGATACTATACACATACAAGGACAATCTTGAAAAAGCCATCGAGGCATTCGATTTTGCCATAGCAGTTGATCCTAACAATAGTTCTGCATACTTTAACAAAGCAAATACACTAGCAAACAACGAAAGTTATATTGCTGCGGTTAGCTGTTTCAAAGAGCTAACAAAACTAGAGCCCGAAAATCCCAAGATTTACTGCTCAATTGGGGAGTGCTACGAAAAAATGAAGGATTACGATAACGCTCTGAAAGCCTATCGTAAAAGTATAAGTTTAAATCCTGCTACCGCTGAAGCATACTACGGTATTGGAGTGGTCATGCTCGAAACCAAACAGTACAACATGGCGCTCGATTTAATTAACAAGGCGAGAGCCCTTGATCCTGATAATTACGATTTTTGGCTTGGTTTCGCTAAAGTGAAGTACGAGTTGAACAATGCCGATGAAGCCATTGATGCCTATCATCAGGCAATCTCTCTTAATCCTGAAGAGCCTGATGCTTACCTTGGTATTGCAGAAATTCTGCTGTATCAGAATCGCCTGGATGATGTGGAACTTTTTTACAACCGGATTGCCCTTAAATTTCCCGATATTCCCATGCTTAAAGTTATTCGCGCAGCGGCTCTTTACAAATCGAACAAACCGACAGAAGCTCTCGATACCCTCCGTATGGCGAAAATGATTGATCCATTATCGGTAACTGATTTTTTGTCGATAGTGACTGCCGAAAAGGACATCGATTTCTTGCAAAAAGTTAGTACTTTATAGATAGATTATAGAAATTTCCAAAGCATTCTTACTCCAATTTCTTGGGTAACACCAAATGTGTTACTTTTGGTGTGTAAATAGTAATTGAAAACTTTAAAGAAATCCTTTATGTCATACTTTAATTTACCTTTTATTCCCGAAAGGGAAAGTAAGCCACGTAACCACGGGTTAACCATGGTTATGGACAAAGGTTTAAGTGTCCGTGAGGCCGAGGATATGGTTAGCATTGCCGGCGAATATATTGATTTTGTGAAGTTTGGGTTCGGAACTTCGGCAATAACAAAACCGCTGAAGGAGAAGATTGCCATTTACCAGCAGGCAAAAATTCGTCCGTATTTTGGAGGAACGCTGTTTGAGGCTTTCCTCGCTCGAGGAATGTTTGACCAGTTTAGGAAACTGCTCGATGAGTACAAGCTCGATTTAGCAGAAATATCGGATGGAACATTGTCCATTGATCATGCTGAAAAATGTAATTACATACAGGAGTTATCAAATCAGCTAACCGTAATTTCCGAGGTAGGCTCGAAGTTGGCAGATGTTGAAATTCCAAACGAGAGGTGGATTGCCATGATGAAAACGGAACTTGAAGCCGGATCGTGGAAAGTGATTGCAGAGGCCCGCGAGAGCGGAACTATTGGAATTTACAAGAGCGACCACTCAGCCAATACCGAGTTGATTGACGGCATAACCCACAACGTAAAAATTGAGAACGTTATTTGGGAGGCTCCCATAAAAAGTCAGCAGGCATGGTTCATTAAATTGCTGGGCGCAAACGTAAACCTTGGAAACATTGCGCCAACCGAAGTTATTTCGCTTGAAGCATTACGGCTTGGCTTGCGTGGCGATACTTTCTTCCAGTTTTTACCAAAGGAATAATTTTATTGTTAAATATAAAAAGCATGGTTGTTGAGCTTGTCGAAACAACCATGCTTTTTTATGCCTTAATTTTGAAAGCTTATTAACCTTACCTTCTAATCATCTTCTTAACAATTCGGCTGCCATCGTAAGCCAGAATAGTAACCATATATATTCCGGAATTCAGCTGGCTGGTTTCCAGCCTAATATTTGCAGATTGATTAAGTTCAACATTCATCACAACTTCTCCAATAATATTACAAACAATAACTCTGTTAGCATTTACTGCATTTGCAATATTAATCTCGTTAGAGAATGGATTGGGGAACACAGAGATATTTGTTAGCGAATTTTCATCAAGTCCAACGTGAACTAAGCTAACATCCTCGCTAACATCTGCATCATCCACCGTAACAGAACCATCGTAGGTAACGTAGTTTGATGCTGAAACCGAGTAGGTGTAAACACCATTCTCCAGTTCGATGGTTGCAACACCGCTTTCGTTGGTTGTTAGCGTTTGCTCGTTGATTGTGATTGAAACTCCTTCGATGGCTGTTGATTCCATGTCATCAGTTACGGTGAAAGTAACCGTGAAGGTTTTAGGAGGAATTTCTTCGAAGTTCGCTATCTACTAAAATAAACCAATTGCATTATAAAAAAAGAGGCTGCCATTTTGGACAGCCCTTTTCATCCCAAATCAACTCATTTTCCTTTAATCCTTAAACTTGTTCAAATAATGCTAGTATTTAGTTTCACCAAAGATGTTTTGTAATTGCATGTAAACAAAGATTCAAGTTCAATATACTAGGCTGCATTTATGTTATTTCTTGCCCAATAATTATTCCTTTAAACAGCGTACGTAAAACCCACTGGCTAAACGGAAGTCGCCAGCATCGCTCATATCATATTTCCCTCCAATGTATAAGGCGTGAGCTCGGGTAGGGTTTGTTTTATTCTTATTTGATGCCCAGTAACGTGTTTCTTTTCCATCTTTATGGAAGTAGCCGTCTTCACCTCTGTAGCCACCTAACTTTGAGTTAAAACCAGTTTTCCCTCCTTTAACCAACTCCTTTTTCCGATGGTTTGCAGCCGAAACTCCGGTGCTCTCAATCAACTTCTCAAAATCGCTGTTGGTAGGAATTCGATAACCTTCTGGTGCCAAGCCACGAGGGTCGCTTACTGCGTACCAGTTGTAAAGTTTACCGTACTTTTTGCCGTTGGCAGGGTCGTTGTTTAGGTAGCACCACGCAGGTTTTCCCTCTTGTGCTGCCTGCACCCACTCCTCGTCGGTTTTGGCTTCGGTTATAGGGTCGCCATTGCGGAAAGTGGTTACATTCAAATTATCGCTTGCCCAGCTGTAGTTACCATAAATTGCTTTGGTTGCAACTTTGTTGGCAGTTTTGTTAACAAGTTTGCTGCTGGTTAAATCCGACACCTTACAACTATGAACAGAAAGTGCAACTATAAAAAGCAGAACCAGATTTTTTACTGTTTTCATTTTGTTAATTTTAAAAGGTTTACATCATTACATTTATGTACAAATTGTTTATGAAGTAAAGCAACACAAAAAAACTCACCCGATACGAGTGAGTTTTGAAAGTGTAAGAAATGCGTTTGAAATCGTATGTCTTATCGTTCAGTTGGGTTTCCCTGCTCATCGTAAGCAAACCATTCGCCAACCTCTTGTCCGTTTTCGAACTGGCCTTTTACTCGGATTTGACCGTTATCATAATAGGTAATCCATTCGCCGTTCAGCTGGCCATCTTTGTAGTTCTCTTTCTTTAGAAGTTGACCTTCTTCGTTGTTCCATATCCACTCGCCATCTTCAACCCCGTTTTTAAAGCAGTACTTGTAGTTTACTGTTCCGTTCTGATAATACTCGATGTACTCTCCGTGTTGCTTTCCATCAACAAAATCGGATTTTGCAAATACTGTTTTACCATCGGGGAAGTAGGCGTATGCAGAACCTGTAAATGGTTTATCGGCTTTTGCTACGTAAGCAATTCCGTCTCTGTCCTCAAGTTCGTGAATTTTAATCTCTTTTGGGGCGTTTCCGCATGATGCAAGCATAATAAGTGCGGATGCAATAATCATTAGTTTTCTCATAGTTGTAGTTTGTTAGTTGAAAAATTTAGTTTCTATTCATTTATTCTTTTGTCCAAATTCTTGTATTCAAGTCCATTTCATTTATAATTACCTCTACTAGAGTAAATAGACTGTAAATCTCTTCAATGTCCTTAAAGCTAATGGGCTTATTAATGTTGGCCTCAAACAGTTCCTTACCGGTAAGGAAACCAAAGTTTACCCTATTCTCAGTGAATGAGATAACTGGCCGGTAGCCAATGGCTTTCTCAATATTTAGAATTGCTTCCATCATTCTGGGGGTTAGCACGTAACGTGCTTCAATGTGGTTCTCGTTGGAACTCATACCGCGGGCGGCTTGCATAATATCGGAAATTGAACCACCACCTACGGCATTTAAAACATTGTGCATATTTGTGAAAACCTCAAACTTCTTATCAAACTCTGGGTTCTCCATTTTTACGCGGGGGCTCCCTAAATCGAGGAGCACTTTCTGGGCGGGTTTAACCAAAACGGTGCCGTTAAGTTTCTTGTTGAAATCGGCGTGTAGGAAGAAGCCTCGGAAGCTCTCGCGCTTAATCTCCTCATTATTCTCATTGTATGCTTTTCCGTAGGTAACTAAATCGCAGCACTCAAAATCGGTTTTGCCAATCTTACCCGAAATGTAGTCGTCGCATGAAATATCGACAATTGGACCAAAAATGTAGCTGTTGTTAACAGCATCCATACTTATTGTGCCCTTGGGGTTGTAATTCCAGCTGGTGTTTAGCATTTTGAAAACGGGTTGAACAACAATTTCTTTGTAAACCTCGCGATACTTATCCAAAGGTTCGCGAATGCTGCGACTGGCAAAAATGGTTGTTACTCCAAAAATCATTAGTGTTGGAAGCGTTACGCCAATTACTATGAAAATATTCTCATCGAGCCAAGCCTCAATATCGCCCGAGAGAAATCCTAAAGCTAAAACTGAAAGGATAATGGTTCCAAGAACCACTAAAACACCAAACGATACGAGTTTCTTTCTGCGAGAAATGCGCTTGCGCACAGATTCCAACTTCTCGAACTGTGGTTTTATTGTTGAATCGAAGTAGGTTCGAATGTTCTCAAGGGGTGTCAGGGTGTTGTTTTCGTCCGATTGCAGGTTTTGTGTTAGAGTAGAGGTTTTTAGCTCCAGAGCTTGCTCAAAAAGTTGGTTGTACTTGGTGTTCATAATCTTGATAAGTTGAGTAGGGTTGATAGGATTAGTTTGTTGGCCTTACAGCTGG
>Ga0209203_1000880_pt1 | contig 23579 bp, 23 predicted proteins | sample AD_UKC109_MetaG_FD_184423 | JGI IMG/M metagenome (GOLD analysis project Ga0209203, IMG submission 184423) | Active sludge microbial communities of municipal wastewater-treating anaerobic digesters from Hong Kong - AD_UKC109_MetaG (SPAdes)... | ecosystem: Engineered > Bioreactor > Anaerobic >... | reverse complement strand
TATGATCTGTGCAACCAAGGAATATGATAATTTCTCCCATTACAGAATTGAAAAAATGACTGATCTTGAAATAACTGACAAGAAGAGAAGACCTCTTCACGAACTTGCACCCGACGGCTTTGACCTTGCCGATTACCTCAATAAAACCGTTTCCATGTTTACAGGTAAACCGGAACAAGTAAGACTGAAGATAAATAACTCACTTGCAGGTCAGGTTTTTGATAAATTCGGCCGGGACATCACTCTTATACCAGCCGGCGATGGAAAAAGCTTTATAAATACTGAAGCTGTTGTGGACAAGGGTTTATTATCATGGATAATTTCATATATGGATGGAATTGAAGTAATTGATCCATCACATCTGCGTGAAAAAATAGTGGATCACTGCAACAGAATCCTTGATGTCTACAAGTAATGCTGTTTATTCAGGCTAAGATTTTATTTTTCTCTAAATGGAAAAATCCCTTTTTAATGTGAATTCACCGCACATGGGACACGGATATTTTTCATGTACTATGTCAAGATGCCATCTGGAACAGTTTTCGTCTTCCTGAAATTCCACTCTGTCAAGTACCATTCCACAGTCACTGCACACATAGACCGGCTCAAAATATCCATCCTGATAATCCAGATGCAGATAAAATCCCTCATGGAAGTTTCCGCAATATCTGCAGTGATAAATATCATGACCGTAATCCGTGGAAACCATTGCATGCCTATCGTTTATCAGATCCCTTATCCTTTCATAATTTGACTTACTGACAACCAGTCGTTTCAACAGTTCATTGTCTTCATGAAAATTGAACAGCATTTCCCAGTTATACAAGAATCCGAGACCGAATCTGAAGACATCCCTGTATCCGCAGCTTTTACAAATTAATTCGTATGAACAACTCATAAAATCACCTCATTATTTTAACTTGAAGCTGTCAGGGAATGCATTGCACCGGGGTCTTTCTGAACCCTTTTGTAAAAATGCCTGTGCCTTGAGGCACAGACATATTTTATCACAATTTGAAAAATGGTTTCAGTTGAATTCTTATCTAATCCAAATCATTGATCTTCATCTTATCCAGATTTTCTGCTTCAATACGATTGAACTTGTTTCTGGCAGTGAAGTAAAGAATGAAGTTTATAGCTGCCGGAATCGACAATATAAGCAGTGTCCATGAGAAATCCCACAGAAACCCTCCAAGTCTGAAAACATTGGTAACGGTCCGTATTCCATTTATGAAGGTTATTGTGCTGACGGAAGCTGTAGTTGTCAGTAATGCAATTCCAAGTGCCGCGACAGAATTGAATATTGGAATTATCAGACCGTATCTCCAGCTCTTTCCCTGTGTGATGATGACTTGTATCACTATCAGGGCAATGTTAAAAAGTACAAACAAAATTATTCTAAGCATTATTGGTTCCCTTTCTGTTTCTTGTATTCGTTTATCAGTATCTTTGTAGTATCCAGGCTTAATTTGTCATCAATTGCAAGCTTTTTGATAAGTGCTATATATGGTTCGTTGGATTCCCTGTCATTGATCATGATTTTTTGAATGATTTTATCAAGACGCAGCCTTACAGTCGGGTACGTCACATTGTATTGATTGGCCATCTCCTTCAATGAACCTGAAGCCAGAACAAATTTCTTAATGAAACTGATATCCTCATCTTCCAGATTGCCTATCCATTCAGGCATTACTGTTGCCATATAAACCTCCTCACTAAAGAATTATCTAATATAATTTTTAACTATATTAAATATACTCTTTAACTTTATTTATGTCAAGATGTTTTTTTACGGATTTACATGGTTACAATATCATAACCCTTATTTATATAATCAGCCATGGGAGGATGCCCCGCCATATCCCCTGTAACAGGAATTCCCAGGGTTTCATTGAATTCAAGAACCCCGAGTTTGGATGAGCATGCCCTGCAAATACAATCGAAGTATCCGGCATCCTTGACCTTCAGATACAATGGGTTCTTAGATTCCTCCAACCCTTTGAGAAGAGTAACTGCTTCCCCTTCCATTACAATCCTGCACTCAATCCCCTTCTCATTCATATCCCTGGCATTAAGTAACACATGAACAAAACACATCGGGTCCCCCCTGAAAGCAAAAATTACATACTTCATATGGATCCTCCTAAGCTACCCCCATTATACCTCTTTTCAAGTTCCACTTCCCCTTTTCCATTCCATTTCTCTCCTTTTTTTTACTTTCACCTCCGGGGTAAAAGTAAAAAATTTTGACTTTTACCCCGGAGGTGAAAGTAAAAAAAAGGCAAGGAAAAGGGACCGGCCATATGGACCGGTCCCTGGTTAGGGAGGATAAAATTAGTTTCCTGAGGCTTCAAGAGCCACTTTCAGCTCAATTTTTGCGGAGTTTCTAAGCACCTCCAGTGTTACTATATCACCGGGAAGATAATTGCCCAGTGTACTTCTGAACTCTGTGTTGGTATTTACAGCAACTCCATTAATTGATAATACAATATCACCTGTAGTAAGCCCCTTGGATTCTGCATCAGAACCGGGCTTCACATCATATATATAAATACCTTCATCTATAACAATACCTTCATCATTCGTATAGTATTTAAGGATTACCCTGTCAAGAAGTACGGCGCCCAGTTGCACTCCCTGGTAAGTACCCGTCTCCTTGATCTGATTGACAAAAGGCACAGCAATGTTAACGGGAATTGCAAATCCAATGGCCTCGCCATCCATATCCTTGTATGTATTTATTCCTATTACTTGTCCCTGTGTATTGAGCAAAGGTCCGCCGCTGTTGCCGGAATTTATTGCCGCATCGGTTTGAATCAGGTTTTGTGCAATCTGTGTGGTGCTGAGTTGAAGACTTCTGCCAAGTGCACTGATTATTCCGGCTGTTACACTTCTTTCATATTCCAGGCCAAGCGGGTTCCCTATGGCAACAGCCGTTTCTCCTACAGTAAGCTCACTGGAGTCTCCAATCTCTGCCGGAACCAACCCGGTTGCATCAATCTTAATTATTGCCAGATCCATTATTTCATCCGTATACATTACAGTTGCATCATGCTCGGTTCCATCAATCAATGTGACTGTTACAGATTTGGGATTGGAAGTAACAACGTGCTGATTTGTCAGAATCAATCCATCTTCGCTGACAATAACACCTGTACCTATTCCTTCTATGTCATAACTTCCCCTGAAGAAATTAGTTACAGTTTCTATGGTTCTTACACCAACAACTGATGGCAGAGCTTTTTGGGCAATGGCTTTGATTGTTTCTGAATATCCGTCACTGACAAGCATATCAGGTATTTCCGGCAGACTCTTCGCTTCTTCAATACCTGCTTGCATATCTATAATATTTTCTTCAAGTATAAGAAGTTTTTCACTGCTTTCATCAGAATTGTTGTTCAATGCATCGATTCCATCCTCAATTCCGGATAAACGCAAATCATATTCATCAAGCATTGTCACTGTACCGGATTTTGCTTCTGCAAGTATTTCATCACCTATGCTTTCAAGCCTGGCTGTAAAGAAAATTCCTGACGCAACAAGTCCAATAACCGAACCTATCATTGTTCCGACCAGCAATATCGCTATTCCCGCAACCCAGTATTTTGTTTTGTTCTTTTTTTCTTCAGTCATACCTTTAACCTTTCACATCAATCAAGTTAACACTTTCATGATTATGATACCCCTCATATGCAAAGATTCCTTGATAAATATATGAATAATCTATGAATTGTTCATTATTTCATCATCTATTCTTACTTTCACTGAAACTTCAAAACAAGCAGGCAACCCGGCCTGCTTATAATCTATTTTTCCTTTAATCTTCTGAAAAGACCTTTGATCTTTTTAGCATCCTTTTTCTGGGTTTCTTTCCTTGCTGCCTCCGCCCTCTGCCTGTATACATTGTTTCCTTTCAGAGCTTCCTTGTTGATACGGGGTTTTCCATCCTTCGGAGCATATGTTTTTCTGACTGGTTTTGGCTTTTCGACCTGTTTCTGATGCACTGATGTCACGGGTTTTTCGCTGCCGGACTGCTCTTTGTTCTCCCTGACTGGTTTTGTATAAGGCTTCTGCCTGTCATCGTAACGTTTCTTGGCTCCTGCAGCCTTATGGGATGATTGCCTTGTGCGCTGATGATGGCTTTGATGTGCCGTCTTCATTACCCGGTTATCCCTGGGCGGCTGAGGTTTGGCAGGCGGTGCCAGTTTCCCGGCCCATTTGCATGTTGAGTTTTCCTGGGCTTTGGCTATCTCTTCATCTGTTGGCAGTTCTTCTTCAAATATCCTTGTTCCAACATGTTCTTCTATTTCGTAAAGTGTAAGTATGTCATCAGATGTTACAAGGGAAATTGCCCGACCCTGTTTTCCCGCTCTTCCGGTCCTGCCTATCCTATGAACATAAGCATCCTTGAATTCAGGAACATCATAATTTATTACCAGGCTCAGATCCTCAATATGTAGACCTCTTGCAGCAACATCTGTGGCTACTACAACCTGAACATCCCCTTCCTTTATTCTGTCGATTGTCTTTATTCTTTTACCCTGTGCATTCTGCCCATGGATTGAATTGACAAAATATCTTTTCCGGGCAAGAAAATCATGGACCCTGTCAACCTCGTCCCTGGTATTGCAAAAAACCAGACAGCTGTCAGGCTGCTCAAACTTCAGAATTCTGTCAAGCTGTGTTCTCTTTTCATTCCTCTCAACCCTATAGTAGACCTGCTCTGTAGTGTCAACTGTCATTGTGTCCGACTCAAGCTCAATGCTCCGGGGGTTGTTCATGTATGAATTACTCAGTCTTTTTACTTCAACAGGCATGGTTGCAGAGAACATCATGGTAGTCCTGGTCCTTGGTGTTCTTTTGACTATGTCATAGACCTGGTCGATGAACCCCATATCGAGCATTCTGTCTGCTTCATCAAGAACCAGGAATTCAATCTTACTGACGTCAAATGTCCTTCTCTTGATATGATCGCTTATTCTGCCCGGTGTTCCCACAACAATTGAAACTCCTTTTCCCAGGGCTTTTATTTCCGTATCCATGTTGTGCTTTCCGTATACAACCGTTGTGTGCATATTCTTCTTGTATTTTGCAATATCCCTGATATCTTTGTTGACCTGTATTGCAAGCTCTCTTGTAGGAGTCAGTACCAGCCCCCTTGGAGCCTTTGAATCCCCGTCAATCATCTGAATCATCGGGATTCCGAATGCAGCAGTCTTGCCGCTGCCGGTCTTGGACATCACAATGACATCCTCTTTTTTCAGTAACACAGGAATTGTCAATTCCTGAACTTTTGTGGGAGTTTCAAAGCCCATATCCCCCAATGCCTTCAGTATATCTTCATCAAGCTGAAGGTCTGTAAATCTTTTTTCCATCTGTCTCTCTTTCATATGTATCAATTTATATATAGGCCCCGTGTTTTGGAAGCAATATATTCGTAATTCTCCATAGTATTCTAACATTTTATACCATTTCATGCAAAAACCCCGGATAACCGGGGTTCTGCAGTAATAAATGAAAGGAGGTGCACAGGGCACTGAAACTTTATTTATACTATAGCCTGACTTCTGTACCATTTACGGCACTTATCTTTCCTGTTTTCGATTACGGTGATCTTCCTCGATTTCTTCCTTCCAGGTTTCATCAAGCTTGTTCCCAAGCCTCGACTCTGCTACAACCTCATGAACCTTGCTATAGAGAATTTTGGTACCGATGGCATCAGCATTGTAGTTGGCAGCCATATCTTTTCTGATGCCCATTTTTTCTGCTTCACCAACAGCATCGATGTTTGCTCCCAGGAAAATGAACTCCCATCCATACTTCTCTTCCTCCATCCTGATCATCCTGCTTATCATACGGTGGTTGAACTGTCTGCTGGCATTTTCCATACCATCCGTTACAATCACAAAGATGACTTTGTCAGCCCGGTTTTCTTCACCAAGGTTTCTCTGTACATTGACCATTTTCTCAATGGTCATGCCTATTGCATCCAAAAGTGCTGTGGACCCTCTTACAAAATAATCATCTGAAGTAAGCTTTTTGATTTCAGCCAGTTCAAATCTGTCATGAAGTATTTCATATCTGTCGTCAAACAGCACTGTTGTGACCTTTGCCATTCCTTCCACATTCTTCTGCTTTTCTACCATTGAGTTGAATCCACCTATGGTATCAGATTCCAGTCCTGACATTGAACCAGACCTATCCAATATGAAAACCAATTCTGTTCTTAAATTCTTCATTTTTTTGCCTCCTAAGATTTTATGAACAGATTTTATACTTTCAGGAACAATGAAAGGTCGCCTGGAAAGCGACATTTTTATTCAACTTTTCATATTCTCTGATTCACTCCGGTTACATCCGGACTACGATTTCACTGGTTTCCAAGACATCTGCCTGTTCTTTCGAAAAGGAATTCATTTATTTCATGTATATCATAGATTCCTTTTTCAATGCAATATTCGATTATAACATCAGACATCAGGCTTCTCGACAATGCATAGCCGGCTTTGCCAAGAAGTTCATTAAGCTCAACCCGGTTAAGTTCAAGGGCAATCCCAAGTGCAATAGCAGTATCCTTGCTTGGAATATAATCCTTATTGCTGCGAATCTTTGAAAAAAGCCTTCGATCTATGTTTGCCTTCCTGTATACACTTGAATCCTTCAATTTCAACTCATCGATTTTCCTGAACAGCATTTCCTGAAAGGTTTCCATCAACCTAAAAGCAAGTGCAGCTTTGGACTCTAAGGAACTCTCCTCATATAATAAATCCGCAGACTCATTATAAACAGCCTGTTTTCTCAGTACTCTCCTGTAATCATAGTCTTCAGGTATATATCTTTGGGTTATGAACTCCTCTATATCAGGATATTTTCTTTTCCCGGCTCTGAAACTTTCATTGTCATAGAGGACCAGATGTACGGTCATGTCATGATCTTTAAGGAACCCAGTAATTTCTTCAGATGCAATCCTGAATGCCTCCTCATGGGGATAGCCGTAGATCCCTGATGAAATCAGCGGAAATGCAATTGATTCCAGATTATTCTCCTTTGCAAGCAGCAACGAGTTCCTGTAGGAAGACCTCAGGAGTTCCTCTTCCCTGAACCCGCCTCCCTGCCAGACAGGTCCGGGTGTATGGATTATATGTCCTGCCTTAAGCCTGAAACCCTTTGTAATAACTGCATCACCGGTCCTGCAAAAACCTATCCTATTGCAGGCATCGGTCAGTTCCTTTTCTCCGGCAGCGGAAAAAATCGCCCCGCAGACTCCCCCGCCCATTTGAAGCTCATTGTTTGCTGCATTTACAATGGCATCAGCATCAATTCTTGTAATGTCATTCCTTACAATAAAGAAAGGCATCAGTTCTCCCCCTTGAACTTCATGGCTGAAGCAAATTCAACAAAACCCATTTTCTCATACATAGGAACCAGGCTTTCTTCGCAGACAAGCTGAATATGCAGACCATCCCTCCTGCATAAGTCAGTCAGCATTCTTGTAATTTCCCCGGCGATTCCTCTGTTTCTATAACCTGGTAAAACTCCTATGCCACAGATATATGCATTTATGACGCCATCAGAAACAGCTCTTCCTGTTCCGACCAGCACAGCACCATCATAAACATATACAGCACAATGGCTACCGGACATTGCCATGGCGAGTTCAGCAGAGGACAGCCCTAGCACAGAGTTCCAGCCCAATTCTTCATACAACCCAAATAAGTCCGAATCATTTTTCAGAATCAATGATGTTTCCATAAATCTTTCCTTTCAGGACTTTTCAGAACAATTGTATACATCAAATATTAAAAAGTAAAACAAAACCCCCGGAACAACTGATATTCTGCCAGTTTACTCCGGGGGTTCGGACAAACAGTACTTAATTGTTTATATTAAGACCCACAGAAAGCACGATACTGACATCGTTCTCATTTGTGTTCAAAATACCTTCAAAATTGGAATCCTCTACAAAATTAAGAACATCCCCCGCCATTTCCTCTTCATTCATGTTTATGACCATAATCATGGCACGCCCTCCCGAAACATCTGAGCTTCTTGAGATATATGCCCTGGCCCCTGACATGCCGCTTAAAAGATCCTCTGTGGTTGTATTTGCTGAAAATTCAGCACCTTCAAGCGTATATGTGGTTTCATCGCCCCTGTCTATTTTGAAATACAGGGTTGATTCTCCCTTGTCTATGATGTCGGTCTTAAGTTCCTTGATCTGCTCATAGCCTTTGTAGATCTGCAGATAAACACGGAGCTCCTGGTCATCATCTGCTTCAAATGTGAAAGCAGCCTCATTTACCATGGAATCCATAACCTGTGAATCAGCATAATTGAATAATATCTCCTTTGAACTTCCTCCTTTCTGTCCGCAGCCCGCAAAAAGAATTGCAACTGCAATTGCCAACGTAAAAATAATTGTTTTCTTCATCTTACCTATCCTTTATTTATTCAATAAACCGTTTTCATCCGTACCATTTTTGTCCCGTAGGAAACCCACGAAGCAATCGGTGATGGACGGGTCAAACAGCTTACCTTTCCTGTTTTCAAGTGCGCTTATAATCTGTTCAATACCAAGGCCTTCATTGATGGTCACCAGGTCATCATAGTAGGCAATCAGCCTTATGACCCTTGACAGGAACGGTATGGCATTGCCCTTCAGTCCCTGAGGAAATCCGGTTCCGTCCCAGTTCTCATGGTGATTCAGAATGACCCTTGCAAGATGTGATGTTTCATAAGACAGCGCAGCAATCTTATAACCTATCCAGCAATGTTTTTTCATATTCTCAAACTCATCATCCGGTGCTATTGTATTGCCCTCAGGAAGGAAATGACTCAGTGACACCTTGCCGATATCAATCAGTTCTATTGAGTTACAGATATCCTCAAGTTCGAAATCCCTTAGATTCAGATATGGTCCTGCTTCCCCCGCCAGTTCTACAAGCCTCTCCGTTCTTACCTTTTCACTGGAATATCTTTCCTGATAAATCTTCTTAAGGCTGTTTATGGACTCGTTCTTAATGCTTTCAGATGACATGGATTTGATGTAGTACATATCAGACTCAGCTTTTCGTATTGCCTTGGCAAGATTTTCTGAGTCATCCCTCACAATTGAATATCCAAGTGATATTCCTATGAAGTTCAGCTCCCTGAATTCCTTGCTGCAGTCATCATTGATATGTTCAATTATCTCCCTGACCTTGATTTCACTTGTGTTGTTGAGGAATATATAGAACTCGTCCCCGCCAATCCTGTAGACAGTTCCCTCTTTGCAATTCTTATTCAGTATGACTGCGATTTTCTTAAGCATATGGTCACCGTAATCATGTCCAAAGATATCATTCATCAGCTTGAGGCCATTGATATCTCCCACTATTACAGCAACAGGAAGTTTGTCAGCACGCAGAATCTCAACGGCATCCTTCTGGAAAAGGCTTCTGTTTCCAAGCCCGGTGAGAATGTCATGTAGCCCCGACATCTCAAGGAAATCTATATTCTTTATTTCTCTTGTGAGATCTTCAAGAACAATCATCCAGTACTTCTTTCTTTCAAGGGCCAGGGTTGTACAAAACTTTCTGAGCGGAAGCGTTGTGCCGTCTTCCCTTGTCTGTTCACAGTACATTGCACCTTCACTGCTGAAAAGTTTGATGTTAGGTCTGCTGCTGACCTGATGATAATCCTGTGGAGTAACATGATCCTTGAGTTTCAGAACATCGGTTATATTCTTGTCAAGTATGTCAGCTTCCTCCATACCTACGAGTTCTGCAAAGAATTTGTTAATAAAAACTATGACACCTCTTGTGGAGTAGACACAGACTGCTCTTTGTGAGGATTCCTGCATACTTTGGAATATGCTGTATGAGGTCAGATAAAGTTGGTTTTTGCGGTAGCTGTTGAAAACAGTCGCAATACATTCACCCGCAAGGATTATACTATTTCTGATTGTTTCATCAATATCAATCAGCTTTCCCTTGTTCAGAAAAAATACACCGCCATTTATAATGCTGACATTCCTGATGTTCTTTATGGGGTATGCTATGACTTGTCTGAATATATTCCTGTCAAACATAGGGTAAGTCATTCCGGTCCTGTCACTGAACTCAGTAAGATCCTTCAGGCTGCCAAGTACCCTCACCCTTTCTTCGTAATTCATGTTCCTGAGAAGCCCCAGCGAACTGTAATCCTGACCCGGACCTGAAACAAAACTTTCCAGTCTGTTGTCCATCATGAGCGGCTGAACAACCAGTATCATATCAAATCCAAGCCTCTGCTTGACTTCGGTCAGATAACCGACTATTGTGCCAGGAAACTCCTCATGGGTGCTCCTGTTGAAGTCATGAAGAAAATTCGAACTGGCCTCTACTATGTAATTGTGTATTTCATTGCCGTTACACATATAACACCTTTTGAAATTTGTTTTCTCAATGATTATACCATCATAAAAAGAGAATATGGAATAAAATACCCCATTAGTCTCAAGTGAAGGTCATAATGACGAATCGAGGTCCTGTAAATTACGACTCTGCTTTGGTATAATTTTTTTATCTTATGCAAGGAGAACTTTATGTTAAAAGGGATACCCAAGGTGCTTTCACCTGATTTACTTAAGACTTTATCTGAAATGGGACATACGGATACTATCGTTCTAGGTGATGCGAATTTCACAGGCGAGAATTTCGCAAGACAATCAAACTGCAGGATGCTTCGGGCGGATGGTATAGGAGCAGTCAGGCTTCTTGACGCCATACTTGAAGTCATTCCCCTTGATGAGGATGACCCGAATCCGGTCATGCTCATGGCCTGCGACAAAGACCTTGAAATAACAATCTGGGATGAATACATGAAAACAGTAAAGAAACATTACCCTGAAGCTGGTGTAGGTTTTTATGAAAGACAGGAATTCTATGCCAATGCAAAGAAGGCATACTGCATAGTCCAGACCGGTGAAGAAGCAATCTATGCAAACATAATAATAAAGAAGGGAGTAATCGAATAACCTCAGTTACTGCCTTCGACCGCAGGTATTGCTGCTGCTATAAGAAAAACCACCAGTGCCAGAAAAAACAATCCGTTCATAGGAATTCCTCCTTTCATATTGTTATTTTATTGAACTTACTGTTCCATTTATGGCACTATTCTGTTTCGAATACTTTTATTATAGTTTCAGATGATAGATTGGGATTAAAATCAGGCAACCCTATGCAATTGTTTCCAAGGGTGCCCTCAAAATAACTGGAGTTATCAAGGCCCCCGTTTATGTATAATTCAGACATCAGATACGCTGCAGTATCATATCGTTTGATAACAGATGTCAGAACCACAGAATCAATGCCATTGTAAATTCCTTCATCATACCAATCCCCATCAGCTTCGATTATCCATCTTGTGTCGCCACTGAAGGTTCTTAGTGCAGCTTCTGCAACTGCTCCTTTACCTGCTCTTCCTGATGCTATGAATATTGCATCAACACCTCTGTCATACATCCCGGAAGCAAGGGTTGCTGCATTTTCCAAATTGAAATATGAGTTGTTGAATAAGATATTATCTTCAGAAATTTCTGCAAGGGTGCCCTCTTTTTCATTTGCATTTTCCAGGCCCTCAAGGAATCCTGCCAGATAGTCACTGGCTTTTTTATCATCCTCGCCGCCTATGAATCCGAAATGAGCTTCCTTTAGCTCTATTGCAGCTGTATAACCTGCAAGATAACCCATGTCGTACTCGCTGAAATCAAGCACCTTTATGTTTTCTCCAAATTCAACGTCGGAGTCAAGAATCGCAAAGCTGACATCGCTGAAGATTGAATGGCTTTGAAGAACTGCATCCCTGAATTCAGGTCCGGGAAACAGAATGAACTGCCTTCCTGCAGATGCATGCTTTTGTATATCATCAAGGATTGTTCCATCATTCAGGTCATAGTAGTACTCAACTATCAGGTCATATCCAAATTCACCTGCAGCATTATTGCTCCCCTTGTATGCCATGAAAGCTGAATCACTGCCTGAATCCATCATTACAAAAGCCCTTTCCTTCTCTCCCGGTTCCTGAGAAATATAGGGCACCCTTGTATTTTCAATGACAGATTCCGGGATATTGGATTCCATTAAATCACTACCCGGTGAACAGCCCGACACGACCAATGCCAGTGAAAATATTACAACAATTCCCATAAAATGCTTTTTCATAATACCCTTTATACCCATTCACCATTCCCCACAAATAATTACCTGTCAGGAAAATATTTTCCTGACAGGTAATTATTCGCAGAAAAACCGCCTTCATTTAAGGAAAGCGGCTTTAGAAAACAAAAATCAAATTATTTGTTGCTGATGAATCTTTCCACGGATTGTTCACATAATCCAAGGAATGAGCTTTCTCCCAGTGTATTTATCTTGAAGAACACTGCCTGGCTTCCACCGGATGTTATTGCAGTGACAAAAAGATCATCACCATTCCCAACAACAGTAACACTCATGCTTACCCGGTTTCCCCCCATTGCACTGTATCTTTCATAAACCCTGACTGCCACTCTGACATCCCCAAGATTAAGATCGCTGCCATCCTCATAAGTAACTGAAATGCTTCCTCCTGAAATATCATTCTCCAGCCATCTGAGAAAGGCATGAAAATCTCCCTTTAGTCTTCTTTCGTATTTTGCCATCTGTTGCTCCTGATTAAAATTTTGTTGGTTTCAATTAATATAATACAGTCAATCTAAATTTTTTCAAATACAAAGCGATTTCTTCCCTGCTTCTTTGCTTCATAAAGAAGGTTGTCAACCCTGGTCATGGCTTCCTCAGTGGAAATATCCTTAAGGTCATCAATAAATAAAGCACCTGCGCTGACGGTAACAAATTCACTGACCTTATTACCATCGTGAATATATTTCATATCTTCAATCCCTCTGCAAACTTTTTCGGCAAGGTTCTTTGTAAATTCATCGCTTGTATTGGTCAGGACAATCAAAAATTCCTCCCCACCATATCTGACCAGAAGATCCGTCTGTCTTCTGTTTATCCTGCCAAGCTCTGCAGCAACAGCTTTCAGACAATTATCCCCTTCAACATGCCCATATGTATCGTTGAACGCCTTGAAGTGGTCGATGTCTATCATAATCAAGGCACCCTTGATTCTATTCCTTTTGGACAATGGCCAGAAATTCTTCAGATATTCCTCCAGGCTTCTTCTGTTTGGGAGGCCTGTAAGTTTATCTGTCATTGAAAGTTCCCTTAACTCTTTATTTGCCTCAGTAAGCTTATGCTGAAGATCAACGAGTTCTTCCATTGCTTTTGTAAGATCCTTGGTGCGATCCTTTATTTTTTCCTCAAGCCCATGCTGTGATTTTCTGATTTCATCCGTGAGGGAAATAAGCTCACCCTCAATCAGTCCGAATTCATTGGTAGAAACTTCATAGTCATCAGGCGGATTGTAGTTTGCCTTGAAATGCCCGATAAGACCAACTATTTTCTTTATTGGTTTATTCAGTGATTTTGAAATCACAAGTGCAGCTATCAATGTGGTTATTATTACCAGAACGGCACTGAGCAACATGAAAAGCTTCATCCTGTCAATGACTTCAAAAGCCTCTTTTACAGGAATCTGATACAGGATCCCCCACGATGTTCTCTGTGATGGTGTATAGGCTACAAGCTTTTCCACCTCTTCAAACTCATACACTCCATATCCTGATTCTCCCGCAGTAACTGCAGCTACAGGCTCAAGATAGGACAGATCCAACATCCTTGCAACCATCTGCGGGTTAGGATGACCAATTACACGTCCCTGTGAGTCAACAACAAATCCATAGGATGATTCCGGGTTTGAATATGAAAGAAGTGTCAGTTCACTCAAAAAACCAAGGTCTATGCTGGCACCGATGACCCCGATTATTTCACCGTCTTTAACAAGGGGCTGTGCATGTACTGCTATGGGGACATTTGTACTTCTTGAAACAATTACGTCTGAAAAGACGATTTCACCCCTTATGGCTGCCTGAAAATAATCTCTGTCGGACCTGTCACCCATTGTCTCGGGAAAGGACGACTTATAAATCTGCATTCCATCCGTATTCATGATATATACCTGGGTTATGATTGGAACGTCTTCAATTATCTCCTGGGTTATTTTATTGAAAGATTTTATATTATCCGGGTCTTCGGAATATGCCCTTGCAAGTATAGAGAGAATTCTTTTGGCATTTTGCATGTTTTGGTCTACCTGAACTTGAATGGCTAATGCGGACTTCTGCATTTCTTCATGGATCTGCTGCTTTTGTATGACTGTTATCTGATTTGTTGCCAAGGCAGTATAGAAGACCATGGTAGTCAGCGACAATAAGAAAATAAGAATGAAGACCCGAAGCCTGAATCTGCCTATTTTTCGGACCATGCCAAACCCCTCAGTCAAACATATAATTACTAGTAATTATACATAATTAAAACAGAAAATGAAATATCTTGGATCCTGCTCCTGACTGCAGTGGTTTTTCAAGTGTTTCATACTCCTTCCGGTATGGGATCGCTGCCGGAGGCTGCCTTTCCTTTTGAGCCCTTCATCCTTTCCCTGACCCTTTTCATTGTCTTTTGAAAGTATTTCATCCTTTCCCTTCTTGCTTCCTTCCTTGCCCTTGTGCTGATAGTCTTCTCAGAATCCCCGTTGTTTTGTATGGTTCTCAACATCCTGTACTTGATCCGCATCCCGCTGTATATGATATATGCATAGTTAAGACTGGCTTGAAGCAGTGGTGAGGCTGCATTGAATACAACATTTAGGATTGGAATCGTCCTGCTGCCTTCCTTTGTTATGGCATCTGCCATGTCAATCAGAAACTCCTCTATTTCATCTGAATACTCCTGCATGATGCCTGAAACGGATGCCACTGCAAAAATATTATAGTAGATATTGAACAAACCCTTCATACTGTAGCGAATTCCCAGATGTTTCATAAGCCTGTAAACCATCCTTACATTCCCAAGTATAATTGCCAGCCCGTCTATGAATGAATTCGGTGACACCGTCACTGTTGTTGTTATTGCAAATGCGTTGTCCAGCACAATTTTATTGAATCCATTGGCCCTTTTCGTGTAGTACTCAGTTATCTGATTTTTCATGTCATTGGAATTTCTTGTTCTTTCACCGGTGAAGTCAGATTCCTTTAGGCACCTTCTGTAAATCCTTGACATGGCTCTTGAATTGCCTTTATGCATCTTTTCAAAAAGCTTTTCTGATGGTATCGAAAATATTCTGATAAGCGGGTATACAAAATACCTTACTACCAGTAATCCAACCAAAATATAAAACCCGGTCTCAACCACCTTGCTGCCTGAAGAAACAAAGTTCGCCAAAGCCATCATATTGTTGAACATAGAAATCAAAAAGAAGACTATTATAAATCCCATTACTGTCTTGAAAGTTCTCATATCCACCTCCCGGAACCTGATTTTATGTTAATTATATACCAGCGAATCTCTTACGACTTTTGTTCACATTCCTCCGATGAGCATGAAACCATATGTTAAACTTGTTTTTTTGTCTAAAAAACACTAAGATGGTAGTACAAAAATCATAAGGAGGAACATTTTGAGTACTGAAAAACTGGTATGCGAAAAAAGGGATATGGCTGTCAAAGCCAAGAATGTAAGAAAGAGCGGGTCAGTTCCTGCTGTCTTGTTCGGACGCAACATAGAATCTTTGAGCATTCAGATCAACCAGGGTGAGGCCGCAAAATTTCTTAAAAAACATTCCGTGGGCTCAAAGGTAAACCTGAAGATTGATGGCAGGAATCAACTGGCCATTCTAAAGGAATTCCAAAGGGATCCGCTTAGTCATGAACTTCTTCACATTGATTTCATGGCACTGACCGAAGGGCAGAAAATCAAGGTTTCACTGCCTGTCAGCTATATCAACAAAGATACACTTGCAAAGGATGTATTTCTTCAGGAACAGATGAGTGAAGTTGAGATTTCAACCTTGCCCAAATATCTTGTGGATCATGTTATCGTGGATTTATCAGGATTCAGCCTTGGAGATTCAATCCATGTAAGTGACCTTGATGTATCAAAGAACAAGAACATAGAGGTTCTGTCTCCCGGGGATGCCCTGGTCAGCACACTGACCCATGCAACAAGAGCCGAAGAAGAACCTGAGGAAGAGGAAGAAGCACCGGAAGAAGTTCCTTCCGAAGAATCTGCCGAAGAATGACAACTTTACTGAAGAGCCCTGGAAACAGGGCTCTTTTTGTTATGCCATTTCCCTCTCCAAAATACTTTTTATATGCCTTTCAAGGCCCTCTTCGATTGGTGTAGCAGGAACTTTTACACCTGCATCTTTTAATTTTGACAAATCATAGATTCTATGGCAGAAGAATGACCTTAGTTCAGGATTTTCCCTAAGACAATCATTCACCGAAACTTCCTCAGGATTAAGTTCAACTCCAAGGAATTCTGCAATGATTTCATAATACTTCCTGGATTCAATGACATCAGGACCCATTGCACAGAAAATTTCATTATATGTCCTTTTATTGCCAATGCAGCTTAGCATAAGTTCAGCCAGATCTTTGGCAAATATGGGTTGCTGTAAAAAATAACCTCCGCCTGCAAGTCTTACAGGCTTCTTATCCTTTATCCTTTCAATAAGGTCAGGTTTCCGGGATTCAATTGGAAGACAGCCAAGTTCAGAACCTGGTCCATATATGTGAGCAGGACGCAACACAGTATATGCCATACCCCCAAGGTCTCCGTTTATAAATTCCAGTTCACATAAACGCTTCTTTGCACCATAGCTGCCATTACTAAGGAAATGCATGTTCTTCTCAGTTTGTGGAAACCATCTTTTACCCGGATCATAAACAAAATCCGTTGAAACAAAGATCAGATGGTCTGTAAGGTTCCTGAAAACTTCTATGTCCTGCCTGGCTTCCCAAGGCTCGTAACAGATACAGTCAAATACTGCATCCCATCTGACATTTGCAGAAGCTACGATTTCTTTAAAGGATATCACGTCACTTCGGTCTGCAATCAATCCCTGCACTCCTTCCGGCAGGTGTCTCAGTCCCCTTGTAATTACATGTACTTTATATCCTTCACTTACAGCAGTCCTTGCCAATGTTCCACTGAGGAAGCCACTTCCGCCTATTATAAGAATGTTATTCATTCAATCTACTCCAATTCCAATTATTACTGCCTCTGATTGCCGACAAATATCCTGATAGACTCATATTATTTATTTCAATCAAAGTTTTAACAGCCATCATGTCAATCTTCTGTAATCCTTCCTGACAAAAGGATAATCAATGTCTTCAGATACAAGCAACTTGTATTTACAAGGATGTCGGTATGCATTCCCGTGTATCTCCCTTTCCCTGTAATCCCTTATCTCGTCAATGGGTATCCCCGCTATGAAAACACCCTCTTCCTCACCGGCATCAATGATGAGGGTGTCACGGGATTCCGGCTCGCCGGGCTTATATGCGATGCCGTCAAACACCGTTGAATGTCCGTTGCAATCAGGATAACCCTTCGGATAGTTTACAGTGGCAATAGCAAGCATATTTTCATATGCCCTTGCCCTCAGCTGGGAAATTCTGTTTATTTCCATGGGGCATGCATTGGGCACAAGTATTAATTCAGCACCCTTCAACATTAGGATTCTTGCACTCTCAGGAAATTCCCTGTCGTAGCAAATCATGGCTCCCACCTTCACAATACTTCCGTCTATGTCAAGTTCAGCCACATGGAAATCATCACCGGGAGCAAGCCTGCATTCCTCATCGAAGTCGCAGGTATGTACCTTTGCATATGTCAGGACATTTTCTCCGAACCGGTCAAACAATGTAAATGTATTCCTGGGCATCGGATCGAATCTTTCCAGATAAGTAATCCCTATGGCCATATCCAGCTCCTTTGCCAGTTTGGAAAAGGCATTGACAAAGGAACCCTCATGTGAAACGGCATCCCTGTCATTGATTTTATATCCATTGCTCCACATTTCAGGGAACAATGCAATGTCAGCCTTTTTCTCCTTTGCCAGTCTGCAATATTCAACGCCCTTTTCCAGATTTCCTTCAATTGTGCCTGTCGGAAGCAGCTGCAATAGCGCTATTCTTATATTATTCATACAACCTCCGTTTTCAAACTTCAAATTCCATCTGCATTTTTTTATATGAGTCCATTTTTCTTTCTGTTATGATGTCATCCTCACCAATATCCCCGATCAGCAACGGAGAATCACTCCTGTGGTTTATAAGATTGCTTTTCAGAATAGTATTGCTGTAATTTGCATAACAATACACACAGTCATGGGGACATGAATTATATGCACCTATGTCAATGCTTTTCACACAACCGCACCCCTGACGCTGGTTTTTGTCAGCGGGAATCATAAGCTTATCACCCACCAGCTCAGAAATCAGAACATCATCAATGCATTTTCCGTGCCCTATGGAGTAATCAGACAAATCAACTTTCTCACAACAGGTTTCAAGTCTAAGCCCATGGCTGGCTGCAATCCTGGAAAAGCCCCGGCCTATTTCATGCATTTGAGCTTCATCGGGTTCTCTGATCCCAAGACTGCTCATTCTGAATCTCTTACCCGGATATATGTCAATGAAGCTGATGATACACTTATCAGTGAAACCTGCCAACTTATCAGCCATTGATTCAAAATATGATATATGTGCTGTTACATCTGCTTCTGAAGTCAGCATTATCGGGTCATATCTCCAAATAACCCTCTTCCTGCCTATCATTTTGGATAAATTGATGAATGACTCGATTGCATCTGAGGTAGCAGGGACATTTTTTTCAAAACCATTGGAGTATGGTGTTATGGATATCTGGAAATAGTAATGATAATCCTTGAATGTGTCTATTCTTTTTGTGAATTTCGAAGGATCCTTGGTCCAGAATACAATGCAGTCAATGACTCCGGTATTTAAGGGCACCCTTGAAACCCGGTGGTAGTTCATGGGGTTCCTTACAAGCACAAAGCCTTCCCTGAAACGTTTTTCAAGCCAGTCCATGTAGAAAGCCGGGATATCAGTCCTTCTGCTGACACTCAGTATCATACCTTCCTCCTGACATGCCCTGACAGAATGTGTCTATACACCCTCTTCCACCCCGAATATCCCCTGCATTTTCTTCTCGGTGGTTCCGTTTGCAATTACAATTAGGTAATCTCCTTCTTCGATTGTCTCATTGTCGGGAGGAAGCTTAATAAGTTCAGTCCTTTCACCGCTGTTTTTCTGAAGGCCTATGGGAACAATTCCATGGTTCTCCCTAAGTTCCCTGAATGCGAACCCATATTCCCTGTTCGCAAATGGGTTGCTTTTTAGTACCTTGTATTGCTGTACATCGTATTCAAGCTCATTGTTTGTAGAGGTTATGAGATCCTTGGTGTATTCCGCTACCGCAGGTTCAAATATATAGCTTGCAACGAGTCTTGAAGCAATTTCGTTCTTGGAAAGTACATAAGTTACACCTGCATTTATGAAGGTTTCCCTCAGATTGAAATCATCAAGGATGACAACATACCCGACGGTCGGGCATAATTTCTTTATGTTCAATATTGAAATAAGCTTATCGGAGTCGCTTCCATTGTTAAGAAAAACAGTCTTTGCTTTGTCAAGGTTGACAAGCTTCATGGAGCTGTAATTCTTCAGGTCTGTAAAGCAAACGAAAACATCCTTTGAACCGAATTCCTGATATATGAGGTCAACATGGTCCCTGACATCGGTCATAATGGCAACCTTTTTATCAGCATTCAGCAACTGTATTACAACATTCTCTGAAAAATTGTCCCAGCCCAATATTATAGTGTGATTTTCGAAATCAGTACCCAGCATACCCAACCTCCTCTTTTCAGACAGCCTCTGGAAGGAATTCGTCATTTCCCCAATTATGAGTCCTAGTGCAGCAATGGCAAACAATATGAAAACAATGCCAATTATCCTGCCGCCGGTTGTTACCGGTGTGTAATCGCCGTAACCTACTGTCGATATTGTTACCAGTGAATACCAAAGGGCATCAAGAAAGTCCTTGATTGAACTGCCTGGTGCATTCTGTTCAAAGGAAACAAGAAGCATGAGCAAGAAGAAATAAAGCGCTGCACCCGACGCAATATAAAGAATATACCTGCTGGTGTTTTTCATTTTATGTCCCCCCGGTCCCCTCAATCAGTTGCAATACCAAAGACCCTTGCAAGAATTATACTACATTTGGCATGTATGGAAAAAGATGTTAACAAGACAGATAATGTTATATTTTCAACAGGGAAGTTCTATTATGAACTCAGCACCGTCAGTATAATCCGTATTGAGTCTTAACTGACCGCCGTGTTCCCTGATGATACCATGGCTGATTGAAAGACCAAGGCCGGTTCCTACATCACGTGGTTTAGTGGTGAAAAACGGATCGAAAATCTTATCCCAAAGTTCCTTTGGAACCCCCGGCCCGTTTGTCCCTTACTATGATCCTGACAATCTTTCCGTCCTGGCTTGATTCCGAGGCGGCAGAAATCCATATCTTTCTGTCGCTGCCATTCTGTACAACTGCATCCCTCGCATTAGTGACAAGATTCATCAGGACCTGACGTACTTCCTGCTTCCGGCAGTAGACATCAGGAAGGTTTTCCTCAATTTCATATGTCAGCTCAATGTTGTCCTTCATGACTGTTGTCTTTATCAGAGCCAGGGTGTCAATTATTATTCCCTTGATATCTTCAGGACCGGCGGTCTGTTCATTGTGCCGTGAAAACTGCAGAAGGTTCCTGACAATCGAAGCGACCCTGTTGGTTTCACTGATTATTTCCTTTGCATATTCCGCAGTTTCCATGTCATTCGGATTATTATCAAGGATTATCTGTGCATAATTCATTATACCGTTGATCGGGTTGTTGATTTCATGGGCAACACCGCTGGCAAGGGTACCGACGGATTCAAGTTTCTGCTGATTCCTGAGATGAGCCTCCATTTTGAGCTTTTCATTCTCAAGCCTCAGTTCCTTTGTCATATCCCTTACAAGCACATAGAATCTGTTTTCTGTATCGGGCATGGGAACAAGATTAACCTCTACGGATAAATCAGTACCATCTTTTCTTCTGTACAGGTCTATGAATCTTTCATTGCCGGAGATTGCAACAGAGTTCAACTTTTTAAGTACACCCGAATCGTTCTCCAGAATGGCGATATCAGCTATGTTCATATTATCAAGTTCATCCTTTGTAAATCCAACAAGCCCTGAGAACTGTTCGTTTGCATCAATAATGTTCCCCATTTCGTCCAAAATACAAAGACCGCTCATTATGCTTTGGATAAGAGTTGAATAATTGTGCTCAAGGGTGGTCATCCTTGTGACATCCATTACGGTTGTTACTGTATATTTAGGTTCATCGTCCTCCCAAAGCATCGCTGCAGAAATAAGAACATGGATGATTGAACCATCCTTGTGTATATATCTTTTTTCATCATATATGACGGCATCCCGGTCACCTAACAATTGTTGCATGAATCCTTTGCTTCTAGCTATGTCATCAGGATGAGTGAAATCAGCAAATGTCATTTTCTGTAGCTCACCTTGGTCATAACCTACAATCTCGCAGAAATGCTGATTGGCATTCAATATCCGACCGTCAATCGCAGTATTACATATACCCACTGATGCATTGTCGTATATTGAATGGAATTTATTTTCGCTCTCCTTTATCCTGCTGTTGAAATCATACACATCTACTTGAAATGAAAGAAACAGGCTTATAACCAACGTCCCAAGTGGATATATGATGAGAACGGGCAGGCTGATGTTCCTCAATGTGAATACTGCAGTTTCCCACGGAAGCATCAGCATTATGAGCAGCATACCGATATGAGTGATCACTCCTATGATATAGAACTCTATAACCCTGTATTTTTTCAGTTTAATGACTTTTTTGAACCTCAGCTGCCTCCACAATAGGCCGGTGAAAGCAGAAAAAGCTATGACGGTAATGCCAACGACGGTTCCCCCGCCTCCTTCAAATATCCTGAAGGCAATCAGGATAATGCTGCCGATGATTGTGGGTATCAGCCCAAAGAACATGCCAGCAACAACTATCAGAACCGACCTGACATCAAATACAAGACCCTCCAGCAGAACAAAGGGATTCAGCATTATTCCAACACCAATCAATCCCACCATAAGCCCCTTCATGACCTTGTTGAAATAATTGACCCTGAGAGGATTATATGGAAAGATTGCAAAAAGTGAGCACAAGGCAAGAAGCAATGAAATGTTATATGTTATTTCGCCTATCATCCTGATATTCATATGAAAACCCCCATTTCATCTGAATCCCACAGTAATTATATCATCTGTGCAGAGGATATGATTACCAATCGTCAGTCTGCCCACTTTTTTGAAGTGCTTCAATTATTCTTTTTTCAGCAGCTTCATATTTTTCCATCCGTCTGAAGTCTTCCTCAGTGACAGAAGGCAGCCTGTTTAGGTCAAGATTATCCTTTAGGTCCGCCAGTTTCACAATACAGGCCGTCTTGTTTTCAAGTACCCTTGATATAAAGTCATCATACTCTTCATTTTCTCTTTTGGTAAGGGCATCCAGCACTTCAATGACATCTTCTGAGAAGCCTTCTTTACTCAGGTCATCAAAGGTGATTCCGGTATCTTCAACCACATCATGAAGGACTGCGCAAATTTTAGCTGTTTCACCCTCAACCTCGTTCATGACCCTGAGCGGATGGAGGATATAAGGGTGCCCTCCTTTATCCTTTTGTCCTTCATGCATACGGGCAGCAATGTGTATCGCTTTATCCAGCATAGATTCCCCCTTTAAAATCAAGCTGTTTCCGCCTTTTTTTCAATCAATCTTTCAAGGGCAAGTATTTCACCTGAGTCCATTCCGGAAATGACTTCGCAAATCTGCATATGTTCCTTTGAAAACTGGTCCCTGGCCTCACCTGCCCTCAGGGTTCCCAGTATTCTGTGCAATACGATGAATTCATTTTTCCCAAGCCTGTATCCTTTCATTACTATCAGCATTCCTATCAGGAATAACGCTGGCAGCAGACAGAACATCAGCTTAATGCCGTAGAAGGTAATCGGTTCTGTATTGCCGGCTGCCACAACGGCTTCGTCATATCTGACCAGGTCAAGCATCAGCCCTATTGTTCCTACGGCTATGCCTCCTGAAAGTTTCCGGAGGAAAGTTGAAACCCCTGAGTACAGGCCTTCCCTCCTTCTGCCTGTCATAAGTTCATCAACATCGGATATATCCGGCAGTATGGACCATGAGACCATGTTGCAGCCGGCTGCACCAACACCAATCAGTGCACAGGCAGCCACCACCAATATATCAGGTGTTGCTGTTGTGAATGAAAATATCAATATGTTTGCAATTATCCACACAGAGGCCGCAATGATGCCGGGAACCTTCTTTCCTGATTTCTGGGCCATCATTGAAAACAGGATTATAAAAACAAGCTGTGTCACAAGGATTGCTGACATTGCCGGTACAAAAAGGTAATCCTTTTGAATGGATACACCGAGATAAAACACAGCTACAGCCATTGTGATGTCTATTGCCATCTGTGA
>Ga0209203_1000878_pt1 | contig 23612 bp, 16 predicted proteins | sample AD_UKC109_MetaG_FD_184423 | JGI IMG/M metagenome (GOLD analysis project Ga0209203, IMG submission 184423) | Active sludge microbial communities of municipal wastewater-treating anaerobic digesters from Hong Kong - AD_UKC109_MetaG (SPAdes)... | ecosystem: Engineered > Bioreactor > Anaerobic >... | reverse complement strand
CAACAATAGATAAGAATCTCAAACTGGCTCTTCACTCAGATAGAACCGTTATAATCGAAACCCGTGGTGAAGGTGGCTACTTTTGCACAAGCAAAGTCAACAACAAGATTATGCAAGGGGTGCTTGAACTTGAAAACCTCTATGAAGACATTCCAGTCATCACACCAGAAGAAAGGAATTTACTACTCGAATTAGCGAGAAGTTTGACCCGATTTTTCCCCTCAGGGAATACATCAAAGAACGGTGAACCATTTGTTTATAACGAACCTGCCATAAATGAGTTCAATAATAAATACCTGATTGTTGAATTATTTGAAAAGCACGGCTGGTCTGTTGTAAAAGAAGATGACCAGAAGATTTACCTTCTCAGAGACGGGTCTTCGGCAGTGCATTCAGGGTATTATTTCAAAGACAGTAAGACCTTCTTTTGTTTCAGCACTTCAACGGAATTTCAACCAGAAAAACCGTACAACCACTTTCAGGTTTTACAGGTGCTGGAAGGTAAGAATGATTACCGAACCACGGTAAGATTGCTGAAAGACTATGGATGTGAGGTAAAGACCAAACCTGATAAGATTACTTCAGACGATATCGCTAAATACCTTAATGATAAAGGTGTCAGGTACGATACATTTATCCAAGACCTGACTATCAAGGGTAAAATTATCGAGGAACTGGATTATAACACCCTTTACATCGATTTGAAAAAGCATTTCGACAAGGAGATTCCAAGAACAAGGTTCGAAGAGACTATTAAATCAAATTATATCCACAAAGAAAATCCTCTACTTCAATTTATCGAAAAGAACAGTAATAGGCATCCAGTAGGTATGTTTGAAAGATGGCTGGATTGTATGATTTTGAAGAACAAATCCATAGACAGAACTGTGGCTATCAAATATTTGAAGAAATGGTATGTTGGAATGATTGCTCAGGCACTGGATGGAGTTTTCCCCAATGAATATTTCTTATGTCTGATTTCTATTGACCAAGGTATAGGAAAAACGAGTTTCCTGCGTCACTATGTCCTGCCAAAAGAACTCCATGCTTATCGCAAAGAACGCTCACTTTCAAATGATGATGATTTTAAAGTAATTATGTCTCAATCTCTATTGATAATTGATGATGAAATGGATGGTAGGACATATGAACTGGATAAGACCTTTAAAAGCATCCTAAGCGATAATGAAATAACATTACGCAGAAAATACGACCGAAGAATATCGACAATTAAGAGAAGGTGCAGTTTTGCTGGAAGTGGGAACAACCTTTATATTGTCAGGGAGATTAAAAACCGAAGGATTATTCCTTTGGAGATTGAGAAGTTCCATTTTAACAAATTGGCATCAATAGACTTGACGGATTTATTTATGGAAGCCTATCATCTCTATGCAAATGGTTTTTCATACTCATTTCAAGAAGACAATAAATCTGAATTATTTCATCTGTTTGCCGATTATATTCAATATTCAGATATTGACCTGATTTTTGATGAGTATGTTCAGAAACCAGAAACCGTGGGAGACACCTACCTTGTTACAAATCTGGATTTGGTTAGTGCATTACTTGGCAAATTTTCATATGCCAGCAAACGCATCAACGTACTGGTAATTGGTAAACTCATGGCAGAGAATGGTTTCGAAACCATCAGAAAAGGCAAGAAGCGTGTGACTTGCTATTGTATTAGCAAATCCAGCCGAATTGTACAATCAATTGGTGATGACACACAATCTTGGCGTTTGAATTATGGTGATATTGTTGGGTAAAAACATTTAAATTATTTCAATAAAATTGTAAAAAACCGAAAATATAACAGGTAATAATTCAATTGTGTTTTTTGACAGGTTATTCTGGTTTCGAGTAACCTGTTTTTTTATTGTGAATGTTATAGCGATTCAAAGGAATATTCCGTACATTCGATTCTCCAAAACTTTAACTTTTCTTAAATCAATGCTTCTTAAAGAACTTCTGAAATCCAAAGGTCTGAAACAAAAGTGGCTTGCCAACAAAATTGGCGTCAGTGAGGTGACGGTTTCAAACTGGTGCTCAGGTAAAAGTGTGCCCAAAAGAGCACATTTACAGAAAATCAGCGAAATTCTTGAAGTTCCTGTAAAAGCAATTATCAACATTTGATGAATATCGAATCGAAATACATATTTTCTTTTACTGCTGCTTCATTACGGTTGAATGAGATGGTCAAGGTCGCAAAGGCTGCCCAAGAGGATGACATAACTGACCTTTCAATAGTGAAAGAAAGTGGTGTTGTATTTAGTTCGGTAAAAAACAGAACAACTGACAGAGAATTCCGTGAAATTAGGAAGCGGTTGGAGAAACTAACCCATGACCAAAAAAACATTCTGATTCACGGAGACCTGAACAGCCAGAAACAAATTGCTTTTCTTGCCGTATGCAAGCATTATGCATTCATCAGGGACTTTGCTATAGAGGTTATCCGTGATAAGGTGCTGGTGTTCGATTATCAGTTACACGAGTCCGACTATAATTCATTTATCAACAACAAAATATCATTGCATCCTGAACTCGAAAAGTTTTCAGAATCCACACGAAAGAAAGCAAAACAGGTGATGTTCCGCATTCTGGAACAGGCTGGTGTAATTAATAATGCCGTTGAAAAAACCATACAACCACAGATTCTTCAGCAGGATGTAATCAATGCACTTCTCAAAGAAGACCCTGTGTGGCTTAAAATATTCATGATGTCCGATAGGGACATAAAACAACTAAGGCACTGAAATGGAAGATATTGTCAAGAAGTTCGAACATCTATATCAGGTCATCAGCAACCCAGAGTTCCTGCGAATGGAATCGTTGGGCGGTGAGATACCCTTCTTTATTGCTGCATTTGACCCGAAACAGCAGATTGAAGTTGACCGAGCAATCCGAAGCCTGAAGAATAAACTTGAAACCAACGGTATTCCAGTGCTGGAACTGAATTTATATGATATCGCTCTGGAACTTCTGAATGAGGAACTCGGTGAGGGTGAGATATTCGAACTTGAAAAGACAATGGATAAGAAGGAGTTCAAGGAAGCACTTCAATCCATCTTGGATATTAACGAAGTGCTGATTCCGAAAATCAAAGGCATGATTGATACCGCTTCTGCGAAAGTTTACTTCTTAACGGGTATTGGTCTGGTGTTCCCGTTCATTCGAAGTCATAATGTACTAAACAACCTTCAGAATGTTGCCAAGAAAGCACCAACTGTTGCCTTCTTTGCTGGGGATTACAACGGGTACTCACTTGAACTTTTCGGTCTGATGAAAGACGATAACTATTACCGTGCATTCAACATCGCTAACTATAAATTAAAGAAATGATTCTTAAAGATTTCTTCGTAAGAGACATTAACCGTACCATCGAGACGGTTATTAAGGCAGATGACCAAGAACATGTATTAGATGAAGTTGTGGAATATGTTGTTACCAATGAGGTATCGAAGAAGATTGGTGACTTTTTTTCTGCGTATAATGACTACCGGGGTGCAAACGGGGTCTGGATTTCGGGTTTCTTCGGTTCTGGTAAGTCCCACCTGCTGAAAATCCTTTCCTATGTGTTAGAGAACAAGGAATTCAATGGGTTCAGACTTGGTGAACTGTTTGCTGAAAAGTTAGAGACCGACAAAATACTCAAGGGTGATATTCAAAGTGCAACACGCATTCCATCGGAATCAATACTGTTCAATATAGACCAACAAGCGCAAATAACCAGCAAGCAGGAAGAGGATGCACTCCTGAATGTCTTCTACAAAGTCTTTAATGACCATCTCGGGTATTTTGGTGCACAACGGCATGTGGCAGAGTTTGAACGATGGATTGATAACGAAGGGAAATACAAAGAGTTTCAGGAAGAATTTGAAGCGTTAACTGGTGAGTTCTGGTCGAATGCACGGAGAAAATATTTTTCACCGAAAGTTAAAGAAGGCATTGGTCAGGTTCTTTCAAAATTGTTGGGTGATGCTCCTGAAAAATATCACAATATTATCGATACAATAAGAACCGATTCAAGCATATCGGTGGATGATTTTTGCACCAAGGTTAGCGATTATATCAAAAACAAACCAAAGGGATTCAGACTGAATTTCTTCGTGGATGAAGTGGGTCAGTTCATTTCTGAAAACACCAAATTGATGCTGAACCTTCAAACCATTGCCGAAACTCTTGCTACAAGAACCAAAGGCAATTCATGGATACTGGTTACTTCACAGGAAGATATGGAACGTGTGGTCGGGGATATGAACAAAAGCCAGCAGAATGACTTTTCAAAAATTCAGGCACGGTTTAAATTGAAAATACCATTGACTTCTGCCAATGTGGATGAAGTGATTGAGAAAAGGCTGCTTAGTAAAACCGAACCTGCAAGAGACCTGCTCAAAACTGCATGGAAGAGCGAACAATCCAAGATGGAGACCCTGTTATCATTTTCTGAGGTAGGTGTTCAATTCAGAGGTTATCAGGACGAAAAGGATTTTATCAGCAAATACCCATTTGTTTCATACCAGTTCGATTTGTTCCAGCAGTGTATCAGGGCGCTTTCAAACCATAACGCTTTTCAGGGTAAACATGCATCGGTTGGGGAACGTTCTATGCTTGGAGTGTTCCAGCATGTGATTCAACAGATTGAAACCAAAGACCAGAATACATTCGTCAGTTTTGATTTGTTGTTTGAGGGCATTCGTTCTACCATACGAGGCGAACTACAAAGTGCCATTATACTTGCAGAGAGACAGGTCGATAACCCATTTGCCGTAAAGGTGCTGAAGGCACTTTTCATGGTTAAGTATTACAGCAACTTCAAAACAACCGCCAGAAATATCTCGACCCTGATGATTGACAGTCTTCAGGTTGATTTAAAAGAGCATGATAAAAAGGTTCATGAAGCACTTGCCCTGCTTGAGAACCAAACTTACCTACAAAGAAATGGTGACCTGTATGAATATCTGACCGATGATGAAAAGGACATTGAAGAGGAAATTAAGTCAACGGATATTGACGATGGTCAGGTAACCGACCTGTTCAAGCAAATCATCTTTGATTCGATGATTGGTGAGAACAAGATTCGCTACTTGGAAAACAAGCAGGAGTATGATTTCACCAGCAAGATTGACGGTGTAATATTGGGTAAGGAGAAGGAACTTACCGTTGAAATTATTACACCCAATTTTCAAGACCATGACAGGGAAGATTTCTTTAAATCCCAAACCATGGGTTACAATACCCTGTTGATGATGGTCTTGCCATTTGATGAGCACTTATTGCAGGACATTCGATTGCATATTAAAACGGAGAAATTTATTCGACAAAACATATCTACCAACAATAAAGATAATGTTAAACGCATTTTAGGGGAGAAAGGTGTCCAAAATACAATCAGAAGGACAAATCTTGTAACACAATTAAAAAGATTGCTTGGTGAATCAGCCGTGTATATGAACGGCATGAAGCAGGATGTAAATGGAACATCCGATGGTAAAACAAGACTGGTCAATGCCTTCCAGAACCTGATTAAACTGGCTTATCCGAACCTGAAGATGCTTGGTAGCACTCAATTCTCTGAAGATACCATAAAAGCCATTATCAGAGACAGGCAGGATGATTTGTTTGGAACAGATGATTCAACCATATCGGAAGCCGAGAGTGAAGTGCTGAACATTATTCACAGGAGAAAGAAGATGTCGGAAAGGACATCCCTGACCGATATCCGTGACCACTTTGCGAAGAAGCCATATGGCTGGTATCAAAATGCCGTATTCAGCATTGCAGCCAAATTATACAAACGAGGAAAGGTTGAACTCTCTCAGGATTCAAATCTTTTGGATGATGATGGTGCTCTGAATGCTTTCATGAACAATAGATTGTACAGCAATACCCTGCTTGAACCACAGGTTGATTACGACCCAAGGCTAATAAAGCAATTGATGACTGTTTACAGCGATTATTTTGATGAATCCTGTCCAGCAAAAGAAGCCAAAGAAGTGGCTATTGCATTCAAGAGCAAACTCATTCAGGAATTGGGGTGGTTAAACCAGATGCTGATGAGCAAGGAAAACTATCCATTTCTGAAAGTACTTGAACCTGTGGCTGAGTTTTTGGAAAAACTGACAAAAAAAGAATATACCTACTACCTGACCAATGTAGCGGACTTTGAAGAAAGCCTGCTTGATAATAAGGAAAAAACAGTTGACCCCATCAAGCGGTTCTGGAATGGTGAGCAGAAGAAGATATATGACGGAATCCGTGGATTCTTTTCAGGTAACCAGTCTAACCTTGAATACATCCAATGTGAAGAACTGGATGTGCTTCGTGAGGTAAATGACCATGAAACTCCTTATTATGGGAATATCATTAGGGATGCAAAAACAGCAAAAGATGCATTGACCAAAAAGGTTCTTGCACAAATAGATGAAGAAAGGAAACTTACTGAAGCCGAGATTAACAATGCCATTAACCGAATTCAATCGCACGATGATTTCAAAGCCTTGGATGACTTGAAGCGCAAACAGGTACTGAAACCTTTCGAAGAAGAAACCAAGAAAGTTAAGGAACAGCGTTTTATTGCCAATCTAAGGGGTACACGTGCTTACGTTAAGGGAGAGTTACTGGAGAAGCAATTGAATGAAATGGCAAAACTTGCCATGCCACCTGAAAAGGATGACAAGGCTGTTGTGCACTACCAAAGAATCAACAACGTGAAAGTGGATTTCCCAAAAACTGAACTCAAGACAAAAGAGGATGTGGAAAAATACGTGGAAGCACTCAAAGCCAAACTCAACGAATTAATTAACAATAACAAAAGGATATCTCTGTAAACCATGAATACAAGTCACCTTAAAAAATTTGCACAGGAAGCCAGAAGAAAACTACTCGAACAGGTGGGTGCGAAACTCAATTTTGTTTTAACCACCGATTCGTCTGAATTAAGGGAAAAAACAGAGCAGTTAAAGCAACTCAGGCAGGAACTCGGCAGAACTACCAAAGAGCAGTTGATTGAAAAGGTTGCCTACACTTGGTTTAACCGATTGATGGCATTGCGATTCATGGATGTAAATGATTATCAGCCGTTGGGTATCAGAGTTATTACTCCAAAAGACGGCTACACTATACCAGAACTACTTGATGAAGCAAAACGTGGGAACATTCATGAAGAATTGAAGGTGAACCGACAGAAAATATACGATTTACTGGATAACAAAATACCAAGCACAAACCCTCAGAATGAAGCGTTCAAAGAGTTATTGATTGCTACCTGTAACCATCTGCATACAACATTTCCCTTCCTGTTTGAAAAGATAAATGATTACACAGAATTATTGCTACCTGATGACCTGACCAGCGATTTTTCAATTATAAAGGATGTTAGAGATGGAATGCTAATTGATGAATGTAAAAATGTTGAAATTATAGGTTGGTTGTATCAGTTTTATGTTTCTGAAAAAAAGGATGAAGTATTCGCATCCAAGTCCAAAGTGAAGAAAGAAGACATCCCTGCCGCCACGCAATTGTTTACCCCACGCTGGATTGTGGAGTATATGGTTCAGAACACGTTGGGAAAACTATGGATTCAAAACCATCCCAAATCACGATTGCGGGAGCATATGCCTTACTTCATTGAATCCGAGGCACTTGAAGCAGAAGACTTCCTGAAAATCAATTCACCCGAAGAAATAAAATTCTTAGACCCTGCAAGTGGCAGTGGGCATATCCTTGTTTATGCCTTTGATTTGCTTACAAAAATTTATGAAGAAGAAGGGTATAACACCAGTGAAATTCCCGAACTAATCATCGTAAACAACCTGTACGGGTTTGAAATTGATGAAAGAGCAACACAACTTTCAGGATTAGCGCTAATGATGAAGGCACGTGAATACCACCGTAGGATATTTAACAAGAAAATAAAACCCAACACTCTTTGCTTTCATGATTTACATATATCCAAAGACGAAATCAAGGATTTGTTAAAATTAACACAGATTCAGGTTTCTGACGAACTGATGCACGATTTGCTTTTAATGCAACAAGCCACCAACTTCGGTTCGTTGGTTATACCACATGCTTATAGGAGTAAAATTGAAAGTGTTTTAGATAAATTCACCCTGTTACTACCCGATGCGGATGTATTTCAACGCAACAATGTGGAAGCAATAATCGCTTCGCTAAAACAGTTGCTTCTGCTTGTACAGAAATTCCATTGTGTAGTTACAAACCCACCTTATATTAATAGCAGGTCTATGAATCTTCCTTTATCAGATTTTGTAAAATCAAATTACCCTGATAGTAAAGAAGACCTTATGGCTTGTTTTATGGAAAGTGGATTAGCAATGCTAATCAAGGGTGGTTTTTTAGGTATGATAAATCAGCATAGTTGGATGTTTATTAGTAGTTATAAAGAATTGAGGAAGAAACTATTAATAACAAAATATATTGACTCGCTATTGCATCTAGGGGCAAGAACTTTCCCTGAAATAGGTGGCGAAGTTGTACAGAGTGTTTCTTTCACAATTTGGAATAATGAATTAATATCCAAAGGCAAGTATATTAGACTTTTAGATTTTGACACGTCTGATTTAAAGTGTTCTAAAACAGTTGATGCAATCAAAAATCCAGATTGTATTTGGTCATACACGACCAATCAGAAAGACTTTCTAAGAATACCCAACAATCCAATTGTATATTGGATAAGTGAGAATTTCATTCAAATATTCCAAAGCGGAAAATATGTTGAAGATGTGGGTAATGCAGTTAATGGTTTATTCACTTGTGATAATGAAAGGTTCCTAAGATTTTATCATGAAATCAACATATCGGATATTTCATTTAATAAAACCAATAGATTAAGGTTAGGTCAGGTTAAATGGATTCCATACAATAAAGGTGGTGGATTTAAGAGGTGGTACGGTTTCGATGAATATATTGTCAGTTATAAAGATAACGGTCAGGAAATCAGAATAAAAAGAGAAAATAGTAATCAATCAAAAACTTTCCCGGGAGAAAAATACTATGGAGAGGATTCAATTACTTGGTCAGCATTGTCTTCAGGATTATTTTCTTCACGATATTCAGATTATGGAGCGGCTTTTGATATTGGTGGTTCATCATTCTTTTGTGACGATAATGACATGTTACTGAATTTCTTAGGATTTACCAATTCAGTAGTCTGTCAAAGTATCTTAATAATGATAAATCCGACACTTAATTACCAAGTTGGTAATTTAAGAATTTTGCCTATGCGTTCACTATCTGATATAAACCTAATTAAAGAAAACATCTTAATATCCAAGGAAGATGTATTCAGCAAAGAGAACTCATGGAATTTTAAGCATTCTGAACTTTGTCGTATTAAATGTAAAAATGAAATCACGCTTGAAGATAGTTATAGATTATATACTGACTATTGGTCAAAAAAATTTTTTCAACTTCATTATAATGAAGAACAACTTAACAGTCAATACATTGAAATCTATGGTTTAAATGGGGAGTTATCACCAATAATAGCATTGGAAAATATTTCAATTCTTCTAAATGAAATTAATAGAAAATCTTTCCCAAAACTTAACATAAAACTCAAACGAAACCCTGAAACCCATCTGGTAAACAACTACGATGAAATAGTACTTCCCTTCATTCCTAGTGAAATCATGGCACAGTTTATTAGTTATTCGGTGGGTTGTATAATGGGAAGGTACAGTCTGGACAAGGAAGGTCTGATTTTGGTAAATAGTGGTGAAACACTTCAAGATTATTTACATAAAATTGACAAATCAAAGTATGATTGTTCATTACTGCCCGATGAAGACAACATAATCCCCATATTGGATGACGAATGGTTTGAGGACGATATCGTAGGAAAGTTCTACCAGTTTTTGAAAGTTACCTTTGGTGAAATGAACTTCAATAAAAATCTTACATTTATTGAAGAACAGATTGGCAAGGACATTCGGAAATATTTCATCAAAGATTTTTATCCTGACCACATTAAGCGGTACAAGAAACGCCCCATTTATTGGATGTTTTCCTCGCCCAAGGGTTCGTTCAATATGTTGATTTATATGCACCGTTACACACCAGATACTGTCGGCAACATTTTAAACAAGTACCTGAAAGAGTTTATTGGCAAGTTAAATACCCGCAAGGAACATCTTGAACGTATTAAGGAAACAGGTTCTGCATCAGATAAATCCAAAGCCATTAAAGAAAGCGATAACATCCAAAAGATGCTTGTTGAACTGCATGAATATGAAAGGGATGTTCTCTATCCGTTGGCAACAGAACGTATTGAAATAGATTTGGATGATGGTGTGCTGGTTAATTATAACAAGTTTGGAAAAGCAGTAAAAGAAGTTAATGGTTTGAATGACCCTGTTACTAAGAAAAAAGTGAAACAGTTTGATTGGATTGACACAACACAAATAAGATGAACAAGATAGAAGAAGCATTATCAAAACTATTCAATAAGCATCGCATCATATTCTGGTACGATGAGAACGAACAATTCAAGCAAGAGTTCGATGAATTGGGTTTGGATGGTGTGGAGAAGGTTATTGTCAAGAACAATCAGTTCTACATCAAATATATTATTAGTCGGGAAAAACCAAGCACACAGTTTTTACTCTATCTTCCTTACAACAAACCGAATAATGCTGAAAACTGGCTCTTGGACATGGAACTTGCCTATTATGTGTTTCAGACCAGACAAGAAGCCATGTTTGCACAGGAACTGGAACTGGATTATGATTTCACCAACCTGATTGCTGAACACATCGAATTCTTTAAAAACAAGGAACGCAGGGCAGATTTGAAAGAATTGCTTGGGAAGGATGATGATTACCAAGCCATTCGGTATAAAATGCTGGCGGTTCTGTTCAATACCGATAATGTTAGCCTTGTATCATTTCTTCAGGTTCATGCATCTGCTTTCAATGATGGTAATGAACGTTACGACAGGGAACTGGAGCGTTATAACCTGAAAAATTTCTACTGGAAAGAGATTGCCCGTAAATATGGCTACACCAACGAAACTCCAACCATCTATGATTTCCTGCTGGAAGTATTTAATAACAATTTCTCCATAGGTAAAAAAACAGGTATTGCAAAAGAATCAAAGATACTCATCAGCATGTGGAAGGATTCCATATCCTACCAACAGGCATACCGAAAACTTTCACAGAAAATTGCAGGTGATTTGAAGATAGAGTCGGCTCTGAATAACATCAGGGTGGATGATATTATTCAGGATGATTTATTCGAACTAATTGACAAACGAATTATATCGGAACTCGCTCAATTAATATGTGAAGAATCAATATCGAATGACAGGCTGAACCAACTCATAAAGCAAAGGGAAAACAAATACTGGTATCAGGATTACGAGGACTTTTATGCCTGTCTGGAGAACGGGATGCAGATGATTTCATCGGTCAGAAAAACGGACAAGTTGAAAGTCGAATCATTTGGTGAAGGAATCCAGACCTATGCCCAGAACCTCTATAAGATTGACCATTATTATCGGAAGTATATTTACCACTATCGTAAAGCCAAGCAAAATAAAGTTTTGCAACCTTTGACCGAGAAAGTGGAGAAGGTTTATTGCAATGATTGGCTGCTTAACTACGGGAACAAATGGCAGAAAGTAATCGACACCTCTGAGAGATGGTATAATCAACCAAAAGTCACACAGCACAGATTCTTTACTGACCACGTCAAACCATTCATCACCAAGGGACAACGGCTGTTTGTTATAATTTCGGATGCATTACGCTATGAATGTGGTTGGGAATACTTGCAGAAAATCCAGACCGAAAAACGTTTTGAAGGGGAACTGGAGCACATGGTTTCATCCCTTCCATCCTACACCCAACTGGGTATGGCTGCACTGCTTCCCAATGCAAATATGACATTCCAGACAGATAGTGAAAACATCCTTATCAACGGTAATTCTACTCAAGGAGTTCAGGGAAGAACCAAGATACTGGAGCAAATGGCTGGCGTTAGAGCCACTGCAATCAATGCTGAGGATTTCATGAAGATGAACTCTTCCACCGATGGTCGTGAATTTGTGAAGCAGTATGACCTGATATACATCTACCACAACCGCATCGATAAAGTAGGTGATGATAAAACATCCGAAGAAAAGGTGTTTGAAGCAGTGGAACAGGAACTGGAATTCCTGATGGATGTGATAAAAAAGATTGCCAATATGAATGGCAATAACATGTTCATCACTGCTGACCACGGTTTCTTATATCAAAATAATGAACTGGCAGAAAGTGATTTCTCCATTGGTGAGGTAAAAGGGAAAATATGGAAAGAATCCAGACGATATGTAATTGGAAAGAACCTGAAAGGTGATGCCAGCACCAAACATTTTACCGCAGAACAACTCAACCTATCTGGTGATGCTGAGGTATTGATTCCAAAATCAATTAACAGGATTCGAATTAAAGGCGCAGGTTCACGTTATGTGCACGGTGGAGCATCGCTTCAGGAAATTGTCATACCCCTGTTAAAAGTCACGAAAACACGTCAGGATACCACAAAACAGGTAGATGTGGATATCATCAAATCCACCGATAAGATTACTACCAACATACTGGCTGTTTCATTCCTGCAAACCGATTTGGTGAGTGAAAAAGTACTCCCAAGACAAATCAGAAGTGCTATTTACGCTGAAGATGGTGAAATGCTCAGTGACCAGTTCACCTACAACTTTGATATCGCTGAGGGCACAGAAAGAATGCGAGAGGTAAAACACCGCTTCCACCTGAGTTCAAAAGCAAGTGGAAAGTATAAGAACCAAAGGGTGAAACTACTGCTGGATGAACCCGTTGAAAATTCAAGTCAATGGAGAAACTACAAAGAATATTCCTATACGCTGAATATTTCATTTACAAACGATTTTGACGACATGTAATATGAATGAACTGGATAAGAAAATAAATCAACACTTTGGTGGCAAAGTGGTCAGAAAAGACCTGACCAAACTGGTGAAGGGCAATGCTATAGTACCAACTTATGTGCTGGAATACCTTCTCGGACAATATTGTGCCACTGACGATGAACCAACCATTGCACAGGGTGTGGAAACGGTAAAAAGCATTATCGCAAAGCATTTCGTTCATCGGGATGAAGCACAACTTATAAAATCCACCATCCGTGACAGCAAGTCTCATCGTATCATCGATAAGGTATCTGTCAGATTGAATGATAGAAGGGACGTATATGAAACATCCTTTGCTAACCTTGGTCTAACCAAGGTGGTGATAAACGAGAATATCGTTAAGCAAAACCAAAGACTGCTCTCAGGCGGTGTCTGGTGTTTAATAACAATGGGATATCAACCCTCAGAAGAGAGGGATGCTTCACCGTGGATAATCGAGAACCTGAAACCCATCCAGATTTCAAATGTGGATGTGGATGAGTACAAAGAAATCCGTAAACAATTCACCACCGAAGAATGGATTGACCTCTATATACAGTCCATTGGGTTGAACCCTGAAGAATTTACTTTTCGCTCCAAACTCATTCAACTGGCACGTTTAATACCATTCTGCGAGAATAATTACAATTTGATAGAACTGGGACCGAAAGGCACAGGCAAGAGCCATATCTACTCAGAGATGTCACCACACGGCATTCTCATTTCTGGTGGAGAGGTAAGCAAAGCCAAACTCTTTGTCAACAACAGCACAGGAGATATTGGTCTGGTGGGATATTGGGATGTGGTCACCTATGATGAATTTGCAGGAAAAACCAAGAAGGTTGACCGTGGATTGGTGGATATTATGAAAAACTACATGGCAAACAAATCCTTCAGCCGTGGTAAAGAAATTTATGGTGCATCAGCATCTATGGCATTCATAGGCAATACGGAACATCCAGTACCTTATATGCTGAAACATAGCAACCTGTTTGATGCGTTACCGAAAGAATACTATGATACTGCATTTCTTGACAGGCTTCACTGCTATTTGGCTGGATGGGAAGTGCAGAAGTTGCGCAACGAGATGTTCACCGATAATTACGGTTTCATAGTGGATTATATGGCTGAAGTCATGAAGGAACTGCGGAAGGAAGACCGCATGAATGACTACACCAGATATTTCGACCTCTCCGATTCCATTACCACTCGTGATAAAACATCCATTGCCAAGACTTTCTCTGGGTTAATAAAAATAATCTTTCCACACGGTGAATTTACCGAAGAGGAAGCCAAGACAATACTTGAATTTGCTATTGAGAACAGGAGAAGAGTGAAAGACCAACTCCGTAGAATGGATGAAACATTCGAAAAGGTTGATTTTTCATATATCAATAAAATTACCAGCAAGAAGGTGTATGTTCAAACACTTGAATACATTGAACACAGGGAAATGTTAGGGTTGGAAGATGATGACGAACCCATACCAGAGATAGAAAAAACCATCCCGAAGAAAGAACAGCCAGAAAAGACCGTTGAATTAACCGAAGGACAGAAGATAATCCGTGATAACCAGTCAGGGATATCATATGATATGCTCTTTGGAGCATATCTTATCGGAGCAAAAGAAATTACCATAACTGACCCATACATTCGCTTGCCATATCAACTCAGAAACTTCATGGAGTTCGCAAAACTGGTATCAACAAAAAAGGATGAACTGGAAGAGGTAAAACTACACCTGATAACCAACAATAACGAGGAATACATTGAAAACTCCAAGGGAGCATTTAAAGAGATGGCTGATTCATTGGAATCACTCGGCATTCAATTTACCTATGAGTTTGTTGAAAATACCCATGACCGGTCCATCATGCTGGACAATGGCTGGAAAATAGTACTTGGTCGTGGATTGGACATTTACCAGAAGACGAATGGGTGGTATGATATTGCAGAATATTATCAGGAGAAGAGGTTGTGTAAGGGGTGTGAGGTGACGTATGTGAAGGTTGATTTAAATAGAGTATCTGATTAACAAAAAATGGACTTGACGATTGAAGATATTACCAGAATTATCTCAATTGGTAATTCAGAACAACCAATTGATAATGAAGCAATATTGTTTTTTAAGAAGCGAGATTTCATAAACAGACTTCATTGGGAAACTTGGCAACAGTTTTCCGATGAACTTGATGACATTGACTTGGTAAGTCTTTATAAAGGACTCGTTTTAATTGAGGGGAGATTAAACTGGATTGGGGGTTCAGTTGCAGGGGCAATATGGGTATATCGAATTATTCAAGACAGAAAATTAGATGAAGATTTTCAAATTGCAGACTTTGGATTCAGAAATTGCGACAATCCTTATATTCCATTTGGAAATTCTTACTACGGAAAAAGAACGATTGGAGACTATTTTGCTTATCAAAAAGAAAAATCACACATTAGTGCAATAAAGGCTAAACGCTACGAAAAAGTTTTGCAAAGAGTAAAAGGGCGAAAAGAAAAACGGAAAGTAGCAATTGCAGAATTGAGAAAACTGAGCAAAGAAGAGAGAGGTAATATTTTGAAAGAACTATTAGCAAAACATTCTACATACACTAAAACACAGCGTTTAGAAATAATTGCAACGGATTTAAAATATCCACCTGAGTATTACCCAGTGGAATGGATTAACTTAACTCCTGATGAAATTAAAGAACTTCCAAATGAGTTACGAAAAAAATTATATGATAAACTCTCCACGAAAACAAAAGGACAATGGAAGCGATTTGCTCTTGAATTAAAAAAATTTGAAGATATAATTTGAAGATTCTTATGGGTGAAATAAGAAAATATAAAACATGATACCAGACTACCAATCTCTCATGCTTCCTCTTCTACGACTTGTTTCTGACAAACAGGAATATAAATATCGTGACCTTATAGAAAAGTTAGCATTAGAGTTTAAGTTAACAGACGAAGAGAGGAAAGAACTGCTGGCAAGTGGCAACCAACCCGTGTTTGATAACAGAGTTGGTTGGGCAAAAACATATTTAAAAAAGGCAGGATTGATTGACTCCCCAAAGAGAGCAACATTTGTTATAACCGAACTGGGACTTCAAACATTGAAGGAGAATCCTGACCGAATTGATGCAAAATATTTAAGAAAGTTCCCCGCTTTCCTCGAATTTGTTCATGCGGGAAGAAGCGATAATGAAAGTGAAGAAGAACCAGTTTCACCTGAAATAACAGCGCAAACCCCTGAAGAAAATCTTGATAGAGCATATCAAAGAATAAGAAAGTCTTTAGCATCCGAATTGCTAAGTAAAGTTATTGAACTGTCTCCTGCCTTTTTTGAGAGACTGGTAATTGAATTATTGGTTAAAATGGGTTACGGTGGTTCAATGAAGGATGCAGGTAAAGCAATCGGCAAAAGCGGAGATGAAGGAATAGACGGTACAATTAAGGAAGATAAATTAGGTCTTGATATTATTTATGTTCAAGCAAAACGGTGGAAAACAGGAAACGTAGTCGGTAGACCAGAAATTCAAAAATTTGTGGGTGCACTGGCTGGTCAGGGAGCGAAAAAGGGCATATTTATCACCACTTCAAGTTTTACAAAAGAAGCCTTGGACTACACTCCGAAAAATGAAACTAAGATTGTGCTTATTGATGGTGAACGACTTGCTCAACACATGATAGATTTTAACATTGGATGCACCATTCAGCAGACTTATGAACTGAAAAAAATTGACAGTGATTATTTTGATGAAGAATAAGAAAAAATGACGACAAGAAAAAAACAATCTATCGAAACTCCAAAAACAACTTTGATTAAGCCAAGGGATGTATTTAAGGCTGAACTCTTAGAAAGAATAAAAATTGGAGAAGAACTTGTTGGAAGGAACATCAAACAAGTAACTGAACTTGATATACTGAACAAAGACTTTTCAAACTGGGACGATTATAATGAAGAACTCATCAAACAAGCATTCAATAACCCATACAGTGAATACTATTCCGAGTATTCAAGAGTTAATCAAATGGTCGGATTTTTTGGATTTCGTAATAACGTAAACACAAATCATCCTGCGTATAAATTGCAACTTGCCAAGGAGAAAATTGAAAACTCAATGACAATACTTAAACGACTTGTTGATAAACTACCTTTAATTGAACAAGAAGACGGAATAGTCCCATATCAGACTCAGTCAAGGGCATTTTACAATCGTGGCTTTATTGTTCATGGACATAACGATACTATAAAACTCGAAGTTGCAAGATTTTTAGAAAATGACCTAAATAGAAAAGCAATCATACTTCATGAACAGGTAAATAAAGGACAAACTATAATTGAAAAGTTTGAGAATAATTCATCGGTTGACTTCGCAATCGCACTGTGGACGGCAGATGATGTTGGAAAATTAAAAACGGAAAGTGATTTTCGTAATAGAGCCAGACAAAATGTGATATTCGAAACAGGATTTTTTATAGGGGTACTTGGACGAGAAAATGTAATAGTACTTTACGAAGATGGAGTGGAAATTCCTTCTGATTATTCAGGAGTAATCTTTATTCGAATTGCTGACAACTGGAAAGATAATTTAAGAAAGGAGATTAACGCCATTTATCAATTTTAGTCGGTAATATCGTTTCTAACCCAAATTAGTCCTGTACCCAAACAATTGACCTAAAAAATATGGCATCCAGAACCATCGATTTTTCGTATTCATCCCCCCCTGTAAAAAAACAACAAAAAAGGGGGTGGGTTATTTTGGTTGCAATAACACAAACACCATTTATACTGTTGAACCACCAACACCACATATAATTCATAAAAAAATCAACAATTTTTTATTCATTTTTTCAGCAATTTAAGCACCACATTTTTTTGTTGTTTTCGAGATTAAAATATTAATTATCAACAATATCATAAGTCAGGTACATCAACAACATTAGCAATAAATTTTTATTTAAAATTTTATATCACCATAAACGCCACCAACACCACCAACAATTACACCACTAACACAAATATTTTTTATTTGGTGAAATCGGTCAGGGTCTCGAAGTCTGCCAGCGACCAGAACCACCAGCCGTCACTATCGATTTCCATGTTCCATGTGATATTGTAGCAACGGTTTGTTTTCAGGTCTTGGACATTGAGATAAATCACTCCATGATAATCCTGATAGTTCAATAGCCTGATGGCAGCAATGTCTTCACCAATGGGTTTCTTCTCCACCTTCAGGTAAGGCATACTCTTGGTCAACCTTTTACCTTGGGTCATGATGAATGGCAGGTCAAGAACAATGGTATCATTGGAAACATATTCAAGAACTTTATGTCCTTCACCATTTATATAGGGTTGGTTATTCATTGTCGAGTTCCAATAAGTCTTCACCAGCACAGCAATTGGCTATTTCATCGTAAACCATATCCCTGATGTCCTTCCAGCATATAAAGATGTATGCTGGATGTGCATCATTAACATCCAGATTGATTTCAGCATGGTTTCCTGTGTCTGGGTTGGTAAATAGCATCTGAAGGATACCAGCGTTATAATCAACACTGTTAAGTTCGTACAATCCAAATCCATCAGGGTTTACCACCAGATATTTCTGACCAAAGCCTAAGCCAAGATTGGATTGGTTACGGGATAAGAAAATCTGAAGGTGTTTATACTTTCCTTCCTGCATCTGGTTAATCAGGTCTGTTATATCTGCTGGGTAAGTGTTATTGTTTGCTTTTTCCATAGTATGTACCATATTATATAATGTACATGTACCCCACTGGGTATCCACCCCTATCCCCCCACCCGTGTACCCCCCCTCATAGGGTCATGGGGGTGCTACATGAACATCTTTTAAATAAATACTTTGAAAATCCAGAGCAGACAGAAAAAGTTCCAAAATCCTGACCCGTAAAAAATTCTCAAAAAATCAGACTCATCGAAAAATTCCCAAAAAATTGGAACGATTATGAAAAAATAAGCCTTATGGTGCTTGTGATGGAACTTGGGTGCGGTCAGGAGATAACTGGAAGCCGATGAATGGTAACACTGGAAGTAACCTACCCCTGAAGGAGAAATTCGCTTGCGAATATCATAAGGTGGGTCTGGAAGGAAAGTTGTTTGGAAGGGTCGGCTTCCTTTGGGGTTTGAACGCAAAGGTTACCATCACTGTCTTAGGGGTCTGTGGGGATGAGGGTTCGACACCCCGCAGGAAATGAACTCTCGTGGTCTATTGAAATATAGGTTCGAGAGCCAGCAAAATAACCATTTCTTGGGGTTGTGACGGCATTTTAATACATTTGTGAAACCAAGATGTTCTTTGCGGTTTTGCCGAATAAAATTCACCAATTAGTATACCATATATTTGGGCAATTGGCGTAAGTTATTGTATCATAGTGCGTCATAATGGTTGGGTCTGAGAGTGATACGCTCCACAAAAGACTCTAAATCAATGATTTAGGGTCTTTTTATTACCCCCTTAAAGCGCAGGATTATCAGGCGTTTACCCTCTTTAAAGCAACGCAAGCGTGCATATACTGGGCAAACGCAATATCGCACCTGCGCAACACGCTATGAATCAATACTTACAAGGACGCTATTAATGTTGCGACCGCCCCCCGAAATGCCTGATTGTGGTGAAAAATAATTCGCTTTTTAACAAATTAGAAGAGTATTTTATTTTTAAATGTAAAAGCAATTAAGAAGGCTATAAATGCGCTTAATATATTAATTAAAATATTGAAATATGTATCACATTCTTTAAGTACATTACTATCTATTTGTTGCGTGAGTTCTGAAATTGTCTTATACTTCTCTTTTATCGCTAAATATAATGAATCATTCTTGCTGCTTAATGTATCTTCGGTTACAAGATATTGCTTTATTAAGGTTGATATCTGCATAGCATCATATCTCCTAACGGTATCACATTCAGCCTTTAATAATAAATTTCTTATTTCAAACCTACAGTTCTGATTATTGAAATCTGAAAAAAGAATCAGAGAATCAATCAGTGTGTTAAGTTTATATTGCTCTTGCTTTAATTCATAAACAGTCTGTCTTTGTCTTTGATTATCACTAAAATAATATCCTCGATTTAGAAAGATTATGAAAGCAACAAAAGCCACAAGTGATAAAAAATATAAAATTTTCTTTCTAAACGAACCCAAAGGTGCACCTTCTCCACTGTTGTACTTTAGAAAAAGTAAGATTGAGATTAACAAACATATTCCAGATATTATGAAATTTTTAATCATTTCAATCAGTTTTAAAGATGATAAATGTAACTCTATTTAAGTGTTTGTATATATTTTTTCTTTCGGCTATTTGATATTCTTAAAAAAGAACTCATTCAGGGAATACAGATATCCTTTTTGCAAATAGGTAATAGTATTGTTATCTCTAAATTCCCAATAATTTTTTGCATCCCGTTTTTTGTAATCCCATTCCTTTAATCATTTAATAATTTTTTCAGATGAGAAATTTCAACAGTTGTGTTGCCTTGAATTTGTACAGCAACTAAATATCCTTTAATCTTTTCGTATTCATCAATTGTACTGAAGATTAGACTAAAAGAATCAACTATATCATTTGAAACAATGGCTCTTTCAATCCCAAACTCTTTTGAAAAGATTGTAAAACAGCCATCAAGAATTTGAGTGAATTTATCAAGAGAAATCAAATCAGTTTTTATTTCTGGAACGTTTACATCCTGATGAGCCAAATATTTACTACGAACAGTTTCAAAATCTGTTTTTTCGTAACTATCGATTAGGTGATTAGTCATTGATTCTAAAGATTCATAATCAACTTTAATTTTTTTCTCCCTCGCAACATTTGTGAGTTTAACGAAAGAATATTTCTCGTTCTTCCCTATCGTTTTATAGAAATCTAATAATTGAGTTCCCATAATATTTACCCAAATCCAATATAGTCCATGATTGTTGAATAAATTGAAAGGCTCTTTATGCAGGTTGAATGACATAAATTTCAATAATCCATTGTTATGGTGTAAACTATGAATAATACTCTCAAGTCCGTTTAATCGACTTCTAAATTCCTCATCCATTTGTTCTTTTTTTATTACCTGTTATTAAATATTATTATTCCAAAGTCCAGTTTTTTCCAATATTAACCTTCGTGCTAAGTACTGCGCATTAGCAACATCAAAAACAGAAAGATTCATTATTCTATCACCAACACAATGAGACGAAATGGAACTCCTTAAAAAACTAATGTAATTGATGGCATCGGGCAAGTAAACGTATCCATCATTTATTCTAATGAAGAAACTATCCTCATAATCTGGCAAGTCTGACCATTCTGCTAATCTTGAGGTTCTTATTGGTCTTTTCTTCTCAATTTCGGTTTCATTACCTCGAATCATCCATGAAATATCTTCATTAACATCAACATTGGCTAATTTTAATCTACTAACTAAATCATCATGTACTTCCAGATTCCATTCCCCATTTTCCAATATACTTCTCTTATTATTCGAAACATTCACATTTATCTCTAAACCAAGTTCTTCGACTACAGAATACGCCGTAATAATAGCGTATGCAAATCTCATTTGTATATAGTTGAAATCTGTTGTTTTCCAATCAATCACCTCATGCAAGTCCATGTAATGCTGTGAATAGATTTCTGTACTTAAGTGATATTTTACTATTGAATTAGCCAATTTAATGTCCTTGCTTGCAATGGCTGTTAGATAAAAATATGCAGGGATTGAAAAATCGCTGCATCCTCTAACAGGCTTGTTAATCAAATCAATCCCTTTGATTTTATTAATTGTGCCAAATTCATGTGGGTAATGCGCTTCATTACTCCATGTCACAGTTCCATTTATTACTGCTTCTGAACATAATACATTAAAAAGAACATTCTGAGCAATCTCAAACGAGTCAGCATTTATTACAAACTCTAATCCTCTCCAATAGTCATTGTACATCCATTCAATTTGCCAATCTTTCCCGCTATAATTTGAACCTATTAATTTCAGATTCGAATCTTTGATTAGTTCTTTTGAATAATCCTCTGGAGAAAATTTACCTCTTCTCAATGATAAGTAATATCCTGTATGGTACTTTCGCATCTTAAATTATGTTCACCATATAAATATGCCTACTAAAAGTAAACATAATTGACCAATAATGTTGTTATCACACTACAAAAGAGATTAATGATGAAACCCTAAAAACAAATTCGAACTAATGATGGAGCAGGTTTATTAATTAATTTTTGCTCGCTCTCTTTGCCATTATTATTAATTCTTTTTGTGCATTACTATTATCATGACTTTCAGTTTTAGTAGACTCATTCTTGGAAGAGGATAGTTTATCCTTTAGTTCTTTCACGCTACGGAGCATGAGTTCATCTATAATTGTCCCGTAAGAATCCAGCGTAACCTTTATTGAATTATGCCCAAGAATCTTTGACAGTACCCCTATGTTCATTCCATTGGTCAAGGCAACGGTGGTTGCAAATGTACGCCTTGCCAGATGGGTAACCAGTGGTTTGCTCTTGGGAATCCCTGCAATATCACCGATTTCTTTCAGGTAAGCGTTAAACTTGACATTTGAGGGAACAGGTAGACATTTACCCCGTTTTAAACAGGTTGGGTGATTCTTATATTTCTCAAGAATTTCCAGTGCACGGGGGAAGAGTGGTACTTGGTAATCCTTCTTCGTTTTTTTTCGGTGGATATTTAACCAAAGTTCCCCGTCAATACCTGTGGTAATGGTATCAGGTGTAAGGGATTCGGATTCCGCATAGGCAAGTCCCGTATAACAGGCAAAAACGAAGATATCCCTGATGATATTCAGGCGTTCCACCTTGAAATCACACTGGTCAATGCGGTCGAGTTCCGCTTGAGTGAGGTACTGAATTTTTTTCCTCGGCAGTTTTATCTTGTAGTTCTCAAACGGGTATTTTTCGATGTACCCTTTGTGCATGGCTTGATGAATCACACGGGTGAACCTTTGGTAGTGTTTGTAGCAAGTCACTATGGAGTTATTGAACTTCTGCTTCAAGAATGATTCAAACCCGCTCATAAACTGGTAATTAAGTTCATACAGGTACATGTCCTTGCGTTGGAAGCGGAATTTTATATACTGGCGAAGTCGCAACTGGGTATTTTTATATTTGATGATGGTTGCAGGTGCAAAGTCCTTTCCCTTGAGTTTCTTCATCTCACCCAATTGTTCATCATAGACCCGCATCAGAGTAATCTGATTGGCATCATTCCCTTCCAACGTTTTTCGAATCGTGTGGATGTTGAAGGGTTTTCCAAGCACATTAAGTTGGTTTACCACTTGAAGGATTTTGATTTTCAGGGAATCCAGTGATGCGTTGTTGGTTTGTGTCTCTTGGGATGTGCCACGAATGCGCATGGCTTTCTTGTCCCACTCAGCAGCCTGAATGTAGATGCCAGTTGACTTGAAGAACTTGTCATAGTTGAGTTGCACCCTGATGTAAATCGGGATGAGATTCTTCGAATTCTTTTTGGTCTTATTAAGCCAAAAGGTGATTTTAATGTTGTTTTCCATAGCATAAATCTGTTAAATTTGACAAAGTCGATTAACCAGATTCCATGCGGGTTTGCGAGGTTTCAATTCACCAATTAGTATACCAATTGGGTGATTTTGAAATGTTGGTATACAAAAAAGCGAATTTTATTTC
>Ga0209203_1000871_pt1 | contig 23769 bp, 21 predicted proteins | sample AD_UKC109_MetaG_FD_184423 | JGI IMG/M metagenome (GOLD analysis project Ga0209203, IMG submission 184423) | Active sludge microbial communities of municipal wastewater-treating anaerobic digesters from Hong Kong - AD_UKC109_MetaG (SPAdes)... | ecosystem: Engineered > Bioreactor > Anaerobic >... | reverse complement strand
TGACGTTCGACGTCGACCGGTGCATCGGGTATGCGCGTCGCGTCAACCGCAACATCAAGGTGCTCAAGGTGTCGGCGACCTCGGGCGAGGGCATGGACAGCTGGTACCAGTGGATACGTGCGACCCGTGCCCTGGCGGCGATAGGCGCCTGACAGTGTGTTTGGCCATCCCCGCCCAGGTCGTCGAGATCGACGACGTAAGTGACAGCGGCACGGTCGCCCTCGGCCCGGTGCGCAAGCGGATCTCGCTGGCGCTGGTCGATGACGTGTCCGTCGGTGACTTCGTGCTGATCCATGTCGGCTATGCGCTGAACAAGATCAGCCCCGAAGAGGCCGAGCGCACCCTGGCGCTGTTCGGCGAGGCCGAGCTGGTCGAGGAACTGGCCGCGGCACCCGGCGGTGGGGCGACGTGAAGTACGTCGACGAGTTCCGCCGCCAGGACCTGGCCAAAAAGGTTTCGCGTGCGATCCACAACGAGGTCGACCGGGGTCGTCGCTACAACCTGATGGAGTTCTGCGGCGGCCATACGCACGCGATCTTCCGCTATGGCGTGCAGGACCTGATGCCCGACAACGTGCGCTTCGTGCACGGGCCCGGTTGCCCGGTGTGCGTGCTGCCGGTGGGGCGCATCGACAATGCCATTCAACTTGCGCAACAGCACGACGTGATCCTGTGCACCTACGGCGACATGCTGCGGGTGCCCGGCAGCGGCCGCAAGAGCCTGCTCAAGATCAAGGCCGAGGGCGCAGACGTGCGCATGGTCTATTCGACCCAGGATGCGCTGAAGATTGCGCGCGACAATCCCGGCCGCGAGGTGGTGTTCTTTGCCATCGGCTTCGAGACCACGACCCCGCCGACGGCGGTCGCGATCCGCCAGGCGCAGGCAGAGGGGCTGAAGAACTTCAGCGTGTTCTGCAACCACGTGCTGACCCCGGCGGCGATCCAGAACATCCTCGAGTCTCCCGAGGTACGCGAGATCGGCTCGGTGCTGATCGACGGTTTCTTCGGCCCTTCACATGTCAGCTCGGTGATCGGCAGCCAGCCCTATGAGTTCTTTGCCGAGGAGTTCCAGCGCCCGGTGGTGATCGCCGGCTTCGAGCCGCTGGATGTCATGCAGTCGGCCCTGATGCTGATCCGCCAGCTCAACGAGGGGCGACATGACGTCGAGAACGAGTACACCCGCGTGGTCTCGCGCGACGGCAACCGCAAGGCCAAGGCGCTGGTCGCCGAGGTGTTCGAGCTGCGCCGCAGTTTCGAATGGCGTGGCCTCGGGCTGGTGCCGTACAGCGCGCTGCGGATCAAGTCGGCGTATGCCGGGTTCGATACCGAGAAGCGCTTCGACGTGCCGGCAATCCAGGCGTCCGACGTGAAGGGCTGCGAGTGCCCGAGCATACTGCGCGGGGTCAAGAAACCGACCGACTGCAAGCTGTTCGGTACCGTGTGCACGCCGGAGAACCCGATGGGCTCGTGCATGGTGTCGTCCGAAGGCGCCTGTGCGGCGTACTGGACCTATGGCCGGTTCCGCGATCCGACGACGGCTCGCGAGGCGAGCGCATGAGCGTCAAGGCGAAACGTTTTCCGCAGCGCCTGAACATCCGCAGCGGCACCATCGACATGACACACGGCAGTGGCGGCCGGGCGATGGCGCAGCTGATCGAAGAGCTGTTCGTGACCCATTTCGATAACGACCTGCTGCGCCAGGCCAACGACCAGGCGGCGTTCGACGTGCCGGCCGGCCGCCTGGTGATGAGCACCGACGGTCACGTGATCTCGCCGTTGTTTTTTCCCGGCGGCGATATCGGTTCGCTGTCGGTGCACGGTACGCTCAACGACGTGGCGATGGCCGGCGCGCGCCCGCTGTACCTGTCGTCCGGCTTCATCCTCGAAGAGGGCTTCCCGCTCGCCGACCTCGAACGCATCGTCATCAGCATGGCCGCGGCGGCCAAACGCGCTGGCGTGCCGGTGGTCACGGGTGATACCAAGGTGGTTGAACGTGGCAAGGGTGATGGCGTGTTCATCACCACCACCGGCGTCGGTATCGTACCGAAGGGCGTGAACATCTCTGGCGACCGCGCGCGGCCCGGGGACGCCATCCTGGTAAGCGGCAGCATCGGTGATCACGGCGTGGCGATCATGTCGAGCCGCGAGAACCTGACCTTCGAGACCACGATCGAATCCGACTCGGCGGCGCTGCACAAGCTGGTCGCCTCGATGGTCGAGGCAGTGCCGGACATCCACTGCCTGCGCGACCCCACCCGCGGCGGCCTGGCAACCACACTCAACGAGCTGGCGCTGCAGTCAGGGGTTGGGATGCAGCTGACCGAGGACGCGATCCCGGTGCGTCCGGCGGTGTCGGCGGCCTGTGAACTGCTCGGTCTCGACCCGCTGTATATCGCCAACGAGGGTAAGCTGATCTGCATCTGCGCGCCCGCAGACGCGCAGCGTCTGCTCGCGGTGATGCGGGCCGACCCGCTGGGTGCGGAGGCCGCGATCATCGGCGAGGTGATCGAGGATGCACACGGCTTCGTGCGCATGCAGACCGGTTTTGGCGGCAGTCGCGTCGTCGACTGGCTGACCGGCGAGCAACTGCCGAGAATCTGCTGAACGTGCGCCTGCTGCTGCTCAGTCATGCCTTCAACAGCCTGACCCAGCGCCTGTTCGTCGAGTTGCGGCAACGTGATCACGAGGTCTCGGTCGAATTCGACATCAACGATGCGGTCACCGCCGAGGCGGTATCGCTGTACCGGCCGGACCTGATCATCGCGCCGTTTCTCAAGCGTGCGATCCCAGAGGCGATCTGGCGTCAACATACCTGTCTGATTGTGCACCCGGGCATCCGCGGCGACCGCGGGCCCTCGGCGCTCGATTGGGCGGTCCTCGATGGCGAGGCCCAGTGGGGCGTCACGGTGCTGCAGGCCGAGGCCGAGATGGACGCCGGACCTGTGTGGGCCTGGCGCGAGTTTCCGATGCGCGATGCCACCAAGGCCAGCCTGTATCGCAACGAGGTGACCGCGGCGGCAGTGGAGGCGGTCCTGGAGGCGGTTGCACGCTTTACGGACGGGGGGTACGCGCCGTTGCGTCCGGACCCTGGCGCCGATCCTGCGATCCGCGGGCGCCTGCGCCCGCTGGTGCAGCAGGCCGACCGGGCGATCGACTGGCGGCGTGATGACACGGCAAGGGTATTGCACAAGATCCGCAGCGCTGACGGTTTCCCCGGCGTGCGCGACCGTCTGTGCGATCGTGAGGTGTTCCTGTACGACGCCCACCGGGAAGGCGGGCTGCGCGGTGAGCCGGGTGAATTGATCGCACGCTGTGGCGACGCGGTATGCCGGGCCACGGTAGACGGCGCGGTGTGGATCGGCCACCTGCGCGACAAACAGGCCGAGCACGTGTTCAAGCTGCCGGCAACGCAACTGCTGGCAGGGGCGCTCGATGCGCTCCCGGAGGTCACGCCGGGCGTGACCAGCGGCTATCGCGACATCTGGTACGACGAGGCCGACGAGGTCGGTTACCTGCACTTCGCTTTCTACAACGGCGCGATGGGTACTGCGCAGTGTGAGCGCCTGCTGGCCGCCTATCGCATGGCGTGTGACCGCGACACCCGCGTCATCGTCCTGATGGGTGGGCCGGACTACTGGTCGAATGGCATGCACCTGAACCGAATCGAGGCGGCCGACAGCCCAGCCGATGAATCCTGGCGCAACATCAATGCGATCGACGACCTGGCACGCGCGATCATCGAGACCGACTCGCACCTGACGGTGGCGGCATTGCAGGGCAATGCCGGGGCCGGTGGTGTGTTCCTCGCGCGCGCCGCCGACGAGGTGTGGGCACGCAACGGCGTGATCCTGAATCCACACTACAAGGACATGGGCAATCTGTACGGTTCGGAGTACTGGACCTACCTGTTGCCGCGTTATGCCGGGGCCGAAAATGCCGAACGCATCACCCGGGCGCGCCTGCCGATGGGCGTCGGGGAGGCGCAGGCCCTCGGCCTGGTCAATCGTGCATTTGGTGTATCGCCGGTCGAGTTCGTCGATATCACCCAGCGGCGTGCGACCGAACTGGCCCATGTCCCCGCCTATGCCGATCGCCTGCAGGCGAAACGCCAGCGTCGCGCCGCCGAGGAGGCGCAGCTGCCGTTATCCAGCTATCGGGAGCGTGAACTCGAACGCATGCGTCTGAACTTCTACGGCTTCGACCCCAGCTATCACGTCGCGCGCTTCAACTTCGTGCACAAGGTCGCCAAGTCGCGCACCCCGCTGACGGTGGCGCTGCACAGGCGGGTCGGAAAGCGCTGAGCACCCGACGTGGTCTGTGCTGAAGACCCCTGCCGGCAGGGCGGTTGCAGGTTCCGCGGGCGTCTGCCGCTAACCAGGGATAAGAGGGCCGGGACTGGAGGATCAGCCCGGCCCCATGCCTGATTTCCGACAGAGACGCGGTCTGACGTTGAACCCACATCAACCACCGACAACCGAGCAGATCGTCACTGCAGAGCAGGTGGCGCTGCTGTTTCAGCCGTTCGTGCTGTCGCTGGTCGCCACGGTGGCCGCCGCGGTGTTGTTCGTGGCCGCCCAATGGGGGATTGTCGCGCACGACCTGGTCGTTATCTGGGTGGCACTGCTGACCGCGGTGACCCTGCTGCGGGTGCTGCTGGCATTGATGTACAAGCGCATTGGGCCGGGCCCTGCCGAGGCCAGGGCGTGGGGCAATCTGTTCGCTCTTGGTGCTGCCCTGGCGGGCCTGTCGTGGGGAGCCGGCAGTTTCCTGATGTTTCCTCCAGACAACTTCGAACACCAGATTATTGTGGTGTTGGTCCTTCTCGGCATGTGTTCCGGGGCGACCACGTCGCTCTCGGTGATGCGCCGTGCGGCCTACCTGTTCCTGGTTCCGGCGATGCTGCCGGTGACGGTGGTGTTCCTGGTGCAGGGCCATGACCTCTCAACCATCGTTGCCCTGATGCTGATTCTTTCGTTCGGGTTCTTCCTGATCAGTACCCGCAACATTCACCGCAACACCCAACAGAACATCCGCCTGCGCCTGGCCGCCGAGCAGAAGGAACGATCGCTGGCACTGGCAAAAGAGCAAGTCGAGGCCGCGAGTCAGGCGAAGTCGGATTTCCTGGCGAATATCAGCCACGAATTCAGGACGCCGATGAACATCATTCTCGGCATGAACCACATGGTGTTGCAGACCAGGCTCGACGACCGTCAGAAAGACGCTCTGGGCAAGGTCCAGCGTGCCGCAGAATCGCTGCTCGACATCATCAATGCGATCCTGGATTTTTCGCGCGCACAAAGCGGAACGCTCGAAGTCGAGCCCAAGCCGTTCTCGCTGCATGAAGAACTCGCGCGGCTGCGGCATGCAGGTGTCACCGCCGCAGTGGCGAAAGGGCTGAAATTCGCCATCGATCAGTCTGACGACGTCCCTGACGCCCTGGTCGGCGATGCCGTGCGGCTTGGCCAGGTTTTGCAAAGCCTGGTCGGCAACGCGATCAAGTTCACCGAGCGGGGCGAGGTGGGCGTGCAGGTCACACTGGACAGCAGGGAGGGCGACCAGGTCCGGGTGCTGTTCAGCGTCACGGATACCGGCCCCGGTATCGAGCGGTCGAAACTGGACTCGGTGTTCCAGCCGTTCAGCCAGGGTGACTCGTCGCGCACGCGCCGCCATGGTGGCACCGGCATGGGCCTGGCCGTCGCTTACAAGCTGGTCGACCTGATGGGTGGGCGTATGTGGGTGGACAGCCAGATCGGCAGCGGTAGTACCTTCTTCTTCGACATCACCTTCACCGCGGGCAGCGAGGCCCCGACGCCGGGCGATACGGCGGCCGTGGCCGCCGGTCACCCGGTACAGAAAGGGCGGCGGTACGACGGCAGGGGCGCCGACCTGCGCCTGATCGCGCCGTTGCTGCGTCGGTTGTACGCCCAGTCGCAAAATTACGATGTGGAGGCAGCCGCCACCCTCGGCGAACTCGCAGCGCTGCTGCCCGAGGCTGCCAGCCAACCGCATCTGGCGGAACTGCAGCGATGCATCGGCAACTATGGCTTTGACGAGGCGCTGGCACGGATTGAGGACCTGGCACAGGGGCTCGGTGTCGATCTGCAGTTGCCATGATCAGTCGCGACGAGGGTTTTCCCCGATTGCCGCGCGCGCAGCTTGGACTAGTTATAAAGGGGCCGCCAAGGTCGACGGCAGTGGCGACCCGAGGGAGTGATCCATATGAATACACAATGCTGCGACGTGGTGATCCACATCGACGAGGAACTGCAGGACGACGATATCCACGAGCTGTCCCGGGACATCAGTTGCGTGCCGGGGGTCTACAGCGCCTGCGTGAACGACCGGGCAAGGCATCTGATGCTGGTCGACTACGACCCGGAAGGGGTGCATGCCGCCGAGCTGTTGAGCGTGGTACGTCAGCACGGTGTCGGTGCCGAACTGGTCGGTCTGTGAACGATTTCTGCGGCCGGCCGCCCACGGCGGCGGGCCGATCGCCGTCCCCGCCCCGGCCTGTGGGTGCAATTCCCTGATTTCAAGCGTAAAATCGCCGCCCCTTTGCAAGTATTGAGCGGTATGGCGGGCAGGCTTTACATTCGCACCTTCGGTTGCCAGATGAACGAGTACGACTCGCAGAAGATGCAGGACGTACTGCGCGAGTCGCATGGCCTGGTGCTGACCGATGATCCGGAGCAGGCCGACGTGTTGCTGCTCAATACCTGCTCGATCCGTGAAAAGGCGCAGGAGAAGGTCTTTTCGCAGCTTGGCGTGTGGAAGGAGTGGAAACAGCGACGCCCCGGTCTGGTGATTGGTGTCGGCGGCTGCGTGGCCAGCCAGGAGGGCGACGCGATCCGCGAACGTGCTCCCTTTGTCGACCTGGTGTTCGGTCCGCAGACCCTGCATCGGCTGCCTGACATGCTGACCCGTGCGCGAGACGAGCATCTGCCCACCGTCGATGTCAGTTTCCCGGAGATCGAAAAGTTCGACCGCCTGCCGGAGCCGCGTGCCGAAGGCCCGAGCGCGTTCGTGTCGATCATGGAAGGCTGCTCCAAGTACTGCACTTTCTGCGTCGTGCCGTATACGCGTGGCGAGGAGATCAGCCGGCCGTTCGACGACGTACTGGCCGAGATCGTGCAGCTCGCTGCCCAGGGTGTGCGCGAGGTCAACCTGCTGGGGCAGAACGTCAATGCCTACCGTGGGCGTATGCACGACGGTGAGATCGCCGACCTGGCGCTGCTGATCCGCTATGTCGCAGCAATCGACGGAATCGATCGCATCCGCTATACCACCTCGCACCCGGTCGAGTTTTCCGATGCACTGATCGAGACCTATGCCGATGTACCGGAACTGGTCAGCCACCTGCATCTTCCGGTGCAGTCGGGTTCGGACCGCATCCTGATGGCGATGAAGCGCGGCCACAGCGCCTTCGACTACAAGCAGAAGATCAGGAAGCTGCGCGCTATCCGCCCCGACATCAGCCTGTCTTCGGATTTCATCATTGGCTTCCCGGGCGAGACGGAACAGGATTTCGCGCACACGATGCAGCTGATCGCCGAGATCGGTTTCGACCATTCGTTCAGTTTCATCTACAGCCGCCGCCCGGGTACGCCGGCGGCCGAATTGCCCGACGATGTTGCGCATGAGGTCAAGCAGGTGCGACTGGCGCAGCTGCAGCACGCCATCAACGATAACGCGCAACGCATCAGCCGGGCCATGGTCGGCAGTGTGCAGCGGGTGCTGGTCGACCGTCCGTCGCGCAAGGACGCCAACGAACTGGCCGGCCGCACCGAGAACAACCGCGTGGTCAACTTCGAGGGACCGCCCGACCTGATCGGTCAGTTTGTCGACCTGCGCATCACCGCCGCGTACCCCAATTCGCTGCGTGGTGAGCGGCTGGTACAGGTGCGCTCAGGGGTGGCAGTCGCCCGATGAGCACCCCTTTCCCGGTTCGGCGTCTGGTGTCGCCGCGTCGTTCACGACTTCCATCCCCCGGAGCAGACCGTGTCTGACCATCCCGAATCGCTCGACCTGGTGCTCGAGCCGGCGGACAACGAGCGTCTGCGCAATGTCTGCGGTCAACTCGACGAGCACCTGCGGCAGGTCGAACGCCGGCTCGGCATCGAGATCAGCAATCGCGGCAACAGTTTCCGTCTGCTTGGTGACGCGACCGCGATCGCGGCCGGGCGCGAGGTCCTGCAGGGCCTGTACCGGGCCAGTGCGCAAGAGGCCCTCAGCCCCGCGGGCGTGCACCTGTTCCTGCAGGAATCCGGCGTCGATGCGCTGCTCGAAGATGCCCCCGAGGTGCCCGAGTCGGTGATCAAGACGCGCCGGGGACTGGTCCGCCCGCGCGGGCCGAACCAGGCACAATACGTACACAAGGTGCTGAGCCACGACATCAATTTCGGCGTCGGCCCGGCCGGTACCGGCAAGACCTACCTGGCGGTCGCGTGCGCCGTCGATGCGCTGGAGCGCGACCAGATCCGCCGCATCCTGCTGGTGCGTCCGGCGGTCGAGGCGGGTGAACGTCTCGGGTTCCTGCCTGGTGACCTGGCGCAGAAGATCGACCCCTATCTGCGCCCACTGTATGACGCGCTGTACGAGATGCTGGGATTCGAGCGGGTACACAAGCTGATCGAGCGCAATGTCATCGAGGTCGCGCCCCTGGCCTATATGCGCGGGCGCACGCTCAACGAGGCCTTCATCATCCTCGATGAGGCGCAGAACACGACCACCGAGCAGATGAAGATGTTCCTTACCCGCCTCGGCTTCGGCTCGACGGCCGTGATCACCGGGGACGTCACGCAGATCGACCTGCCGCGCGGCCAGAAATCCGGCCTGCGCGAGGCCACCGAGATCCTGCGCGAGGTGGACGGTATCAGCTTTACGTTCTTCAACGCGCGAGACGTCGTGCGCCATTCACTGGTGCAGAAAGTGGTGCAGGCGTACGAGCAGTTCGATCGTGAATCGGGGGGCGACAGGCATGCTGGACGTTGAAGTGCAGATGCAGGCCGCTGCCGACGATATTCCGGATGAACCACAGTTGATCGCGTGGGCCAGGGCGGCGTGGCGGCGATCCGGTGATGATGCCGAGGTGGTGCTGCGGGTAACCGATGAGGCCGAGAGCCGCCAGCTCAACCACGACTACCGGGGCATCGACAAGCCGACCAATGTGCTGTCGTTCCCGTTCGAACCGATCCCGCAGATCGAGCTGCAACACATCGGCGACCTGGTGCTCTGCGCACCCGTGGTTGAGCGCGAGGCGCGTGAGCAGGGCAAGACTGCATCCGCACATTGGGCGCACATGGTGGTCCATGGCATGCTGCACCTGCAGGGTTATGATCACCAAACCGACCCGCAGGCCGTTGCGATGGAGACACTGGAGACCGACATCCTGACCGGGCTGGGTTTCCCGGCTCCTTATTCTGATGATGAAGAGACATGAGCGAAGACCGATCTAGCAGTGGTTCACTCACGGCGCGCTGGCTGGAACGCCTGTTCCCCGTGGTCGGTGAACCCAGAGACCGCCAGGACCTGATCAGCTTGCTCAAACAGGCCAGGGACCGCGCGATTTTCGACACCGAGGCGCTGGCGATGTTGGAGGGCGTATTGCAGGTCTCGGACCTGCAGGTGCGCGACATCATGATCCCGCGCGCACAGATGGTCGTCGTGGGCCGGGACCATGAACTCGGCCAGGTGCTGCCGGTGGTGACCGATTCCGCGCATTCGCGTTTCCCGGTGATCGACGACGACCGTGCCGAGGTGGTGGGTATCATGTTGGCCAAGGACCTGCTGCAGTACTGCGGCGAGAATGCACCACGCTTCAAGATGCGCGACATCGTGCGTTCGGCGGTGTTCGTCCCCGAGAGCAAGCGCCTCAATGTCCTGCTGCGCGAATTCCGCGCCAGCCGCAACCATATGGCCATCGTGATCGACGAGTACGGCAACGCCGCCGGCCTGGTGACGATCGAAGATGTCCTGGAACAGATCGTCGGCGAAATCGAGGACGAGTACGACTTCGACGAGGGTGCGTTCATCCTCAAGCGCGGTCCCAACAACTACACGATCAAGGCCCACACGACGGTCGAGGAATTCAATGAATACTTCGGCGTGTCTTTCGATGACAGCGATTTCGACACCATCGGTGGCCTGATGGTCAGCGCCCTCGGACACCTGCCGGGGCGTGGCGAGTCGGTCGTCGTCGACGGCTTTCGATTCACCGTGGTGCGTGCGGACAGCCGCAAGGTGCGCCTGCTGCAGGTCGAGCAGGTCGCAGACCCCGCGGCGTCTCCCACAGAGCCGGCCGCACCTCCCAGTCCGCCAGCGTGACCCCGGCAAGGGGGCCGGCGCACTGGCCGGCCGCGGCACAGCTGTTGCTCGCCTGCGCGGCTGGTGGCGTCAGCGTGCTTGCGTTCGCCCCTTTCGGTCTGGGTCTGGTGGCGCTGCCTGGCCTGGCACTGTTGTTCCACCTGTGGCGTTATCCCGCACGCCGCGGCCTCAACGCCTGGACCGGTTATGCCTTCGGCCTTGGCCTGATGGGCTTTGGCGTGTTCTGGATCCGCATCAGCATCGCCCAGTTCGGCGGCGTGCCGCTGGCGCTGGCGGTCGCGATCACGGTGTTGTTCGTGCTGGCGATGGCGGGGTTCTTCGCACTCGCGGGATGGTTGAGCGGGCGCCTGCGGCCAGGTTCCGACGTCGTATGGCTGACCCTGGTGCTGCCGGCGCTGTGGACGCTGGTCGAATGGCTGCGCGGCTGGCTTTTCACCGGCTTTCCCTGGCTGTCGTTCGGCTACAGCCAGATCGATCTGCCACTGGCCGGTTACGGCCCGGTGCTCGGGGTATACGGCATCGGGCTGTTGCTGGCGGTCTCGGCCGGGATCCTCAGCCAGTCACCGCGGCCTTTGCCGGTGGCGATACTGCTGGCGATCTGGGCCGGCGGGGCAGGTCTGCAACAGATCGATTGGACGCAGCCCGCGGCAGCGCCAATCCGGGTGAGCCTGCTGCAGGGAAATATCCCGCAGGACCAGAAATGGCGGCGCTCGATGCGTGGGCCATCACTGCAGCTGTATCTGGATATGACCGCCTCGGTGCCCGACAGCCGGATTGTGATCTGGCCCGAGACCGCGGTCCCCGCGTTTGCCACCGAGGTCGAAACCAGCCTGCTGGCGCCGCTGGACGCGCTGCTGCGGGAGCAGGGCCGGGACCTGTTGCTGGGTATCGTCGACGGCAGTGAGTCGGGCGACTACTACAACGCGATGCTGAGCCTGGGCGTCAGCGGCCGCGACCGCTATTACAAGCGTCACCTGGTGCCGTTCGGCGAATACCTGCCGTTCGATGCCTGGACGCGCCCGTTGCTGGATTTTCTGCAGATCCCAATGTCGAATTTCTCGCCCGGCGGTGACGGCAGGCCGCTGCTGACACTGGCCGGACAGCCGGTCGGGGTCGATATCTGTTACGAGGATGCCTACGGCACCGAGGTTGCACGCGCACTGCCCGAGGCCACCCTGCTCGTGAATGCGAGCAACGACGCCTGGTTCGGTGATTCGCTGGCGCCTCACCAGCACCTGGAGATAGCGCGGATGCGCGCGCTGGAGACCGGCCGCTACCTGCTGCGTGCCACCAACACCGGTGTCTCGGCGATCATCGATGCGCGCGGACAGCTGCGCGGCGTGTCACCGCAGTTCGAGCGGGCGATCCTCAGTGACGACGTGGTGCCATTGCGCGGGACCACGCCCTTTGTGCTGTGGGGCAATGTCGCCGTGGTCCTGCTCGCCGCCCTGATGCTGTTGCCGGCGTTGCGCCGTCAGCGCGCCGGCGCCTGACCCCTGCCCAGCAGGTCGTCGATACGCTGCTGTTCGAGGTTGCGCTGCTCGACGTCGTGTTTGACGGCCTCGGCCTGTTGCAGCGCCTCGAGGTAGACGTTGGAGACCGGCTCCGTGGTGCGCGGCGGTGGTGCCGGTGGGCTGTCACAGCCCGACAGCAGCACGGCCAGGCAAAGGGCCAGCGTCAGGCTGGGCAGCATCGGGCGCATTCGATACAGTGGATTCATGCTGCTCAGCTTAGACGGTCTTGGCGATTTCGTTGTGCAGCAGTTAACGTTCGCCGCATTCATGCATCCATCAACCACATCAGGAGTTTTCTTGCGATGAGCCGGGAAATCATCAGGACAGACCAGGCGCCGCAGGCGATCGGGACCTATTCGCAGGCGGTCAAGGTCGGCACGACCGTCTACCTGTCGGGGCAGATCGCTCTGGACCCGCAGACCATGAGCATGGTTGAGGGTGATACGGAGGCGGAGATCCGCCGCGTATTTGACAACCTGCAGGCAGTGGCACGGGCGGCCGGCGGAGGCCTCGATGACATGGTGAAGCTGAACGTGTATCTCATCGATCTGGCCAATTTCGCGCTGGTGAACCAGATCATGGCGGAGTACTTCGACCAGCCCTATCCCGCGCGGGCGGCACTGGGTGTGGCGTCGCTGCCACGCAATGCCAGTGTCGAGATGGATGGCGTCCTCGAACTCCGGCGCTGATCCGGCGGTGCGCCGGCTGCCGCCCTCCCTCGGGTGGTGGCTGCTGGCCGGCGTGATGCTGACGCTTTCCTGGTACGCGGGCAACGTCCAGCGCGATTCCCTGCTGGCGCAGCTCGAGGTGGAAGGCCGCCAGCAGCTGGACCTGTACGTCTCGCACTTTGCCGGTCAGCTGGACGAGTTCGCCTTTCTGCCGGCGCTGCTGGCCGATGACCACCGCCTGAGGGCGTTGTTGCAGTCGCCGCGGGACGCCGCCCTGCGGGACCAGGTGAACCGTTACCTGGCCCACGCCAACACGATTGCCGGCTCGCTCGACGTCTACCTGATGGATGCGCGCGGGGTCACGCTGGCCGCCAGCAACTGGCAGAAGGAGTTGACCTTCGTCGGCCGCAATTTCGCCTTCCGGCCGTATTTCATCGAGGCGATGCAGGGCGGGGCAGGGCGCTATTACGCACTCGGCACGACCTCGGGGCGGCGCGGGTTCTATTTTTCCTACCCGGTCGGTGCCGCCGAGTCACCACTCGGCGTGGTCGTCGTGAAGATCGATATCGACACCCTGGAAAACGCCTGGCGCAGCCAGGATTCCGAGCTGGTCGTGACAGACCCGGACGGGGTGATCTTCATCTCGACCCGGCCGCAATGGCGTTTCCGGACACTGCAACCTTTGCGCGCCGATACCATCGAGCGCATCCGTGCCTCGCGACGCTATCCGGATGCCGAGCTGACAGCGGTTTTCGGCGCGCAGCAAAAGGCGCTGGTCTCGGGTGCACGGATCCTTGAAGGTGTCCGGTCGGACGCCGCCGGTTACATCAGCCTGGCGACCGACATGCCACAGGCCGGCTGGCGGGTGCAGCTGCTGATGTCGCAGAAGGTGGTGAATCCGCAGGTGTGGCAGGCGCGCCTGTTTGCGATGACCCTGTTGCTGCTGCTGGCAACCGCCGGCTGGCTGTTCGCACAACGCAACCGGCGGCGGCGTGAGCACGAGCTGGAAAAGCGCCAGATGATGCAGGAAGCGCTGGACGAACTCGAAGGCCGTGTCAGCCAGCGCACGCGCGATCTCACCGAGGCCAACCGCTTGCTGCGCCAGGAGATCGAGCGACACCAGCAGACCCGCGACGAACTGATCCAGGCAGCCAAGCTGGCAGCTCTCGGCCAGATGTCGGCCGGCATCAACCATGAGCTCAACCAGCCGCTCGCGGCGATGCGCACCTATGCGGACAACGCCCGCACCTACCTGGCGCGGGAAAACCTCGAGCAGGCCGCATGGAACCTGCAGCAGATCAGCGAGTTGACGGGGCGCATGGCGCAGATAAGCGGCCAGCTCAAGGTCTTTTCACGCAAGTCCAGTGGGCAGCGTATCCGTGTCTCGCTGCGTGCCTGTCTGGAGGGTGCATTGCGTATCCTGCGCAACCGCATCGAGCAGGCGGATGCCGAACTGGTCACCGACCTGCCGCCACAAGACCTGTTCCTGGCGGCCGACATGGTGCAGCTGGAACAGGTGTTGGTGAACCTTGTCGGCAACGCCTGCGACGTGCTGGTGAATCAACCTAATCGACGCATCGAGGTCAGCGCCCGGGCATGCGGAGCGGACGTCGTACTGGAGGTACACGACTCCGGTCCCGGCATCCCGCAGCAGAATCTCAAAAAGGTGTTCGATCCGTTCTTCACCACCACGGAGAACGGCCTGGGACTCGGTCTGTCGATCTCGCACACGATCGCGCAACGGCTGGGTGGGTCGCTGACCGCCGGCAACGCGGCGGTCGGCGGTGCGGTGTTCACCCTGACCCTGGCCGCCTGGCCCGAGAGCGTGGCGGCCGGGGGGTGAATCCGGATGGGGTCGGCGGCCTTACTCAGCGCCGATCTTCTGCATCAGACCGAAGCTCTTGACGAACGGCCCGGCCATGCGCGGGTCTTTGATCATCGCCTTGAAGTCGCCCTTCTTGAACTTGAGCTTGCCCATCGCGAAGGCGGTGCCCATGCCGGCCATGCCGAGGCCCTTCTCGACCCATTTCATCCAGTCGTCGCGCGATGCGCGCATGTCCCAGTCCGGGTCTTCGTTCGCATAGTCACCGGCGCGCACGCATTCACCGTTTTCCACCACAAAGACACCGCGTGGTTGGTCCTCGTCCTTGAACCCACAGGTGATCACGGAGTTGAAGCCGATCTCGGCAAGCCGGTCGCGTACCTCCGGTTCGGCATTCCACGCATCTTTGAGCAGGTTCATCCATTCGTCGGAAAACAATTGGGCCATTTCTTTTCTCCTGTGGGGTGGGTTGGGGTGCTCTGGGGGCATTCTGGCGTGCTTATGACAACTACGCCAGCCGGAGGGGCGGTCAACGATGCGCTTGTTGCGGCGATTTGCCCCATGTCAAAGATGCTTCGTGGCCGCGGGCGCAGTAAGCTCGCGCCATGAACAACGCTGTCCTGCCCCCTGTAATGCTGATCGATGACGAGGAGCACATCCGCGTTGCTGCCTCGCAGGCGCTGGATCTCGCCGGCTACCGGGTACACGCTTTCGATCGCGCCGAAAAGGCGCTCGAGGTGCTTGGCAGCGACTGGCGAGGTGCGGTGATCAGCGATATCCGCATGCCGGGTCTCAGCGGTATGCAGTTCCTGCAGCGCGCGCGTGCAATCGACCCGGATCTGCCGGTCATCCTGATCACCGGGCATGGCGACGTGAGTATGGCCGTCGAGGCCATGCGCGCCGGTGCCTATGACTTCATCGAGAAACCGTTTGCGGTTGAGGACCTGGTCGACACTGTTGGCCGCGCGCTCGAAAAGCGCGCGCTGACGATGGAAAACCGGCTCCTGAAGAACGAGCTTGCGGTGCAGAGCAAGCCGGGACCGCGGATCATCGGTGACACGCCGGCGATGCAGCGCCTGCGGCTGATGATCGGCCAGGTTGCCGACGCCGGCGCCGATGTGCTGGTCAACGGCGAGACGGGTACCGGCAAGGAGCTGGTGGCGCGCGCGTTGCACGAGAACAGCCGCCGGCGTGAGCACAATTTTGTTGCTGTGAACTGCGGTGCAGTACCCGACACACTGATCGAGAGCGAGCTGTTCGGCCATGAGGCAGGCGCCTTTACGGACGCCAGATCACGTCGCATCGGCAAGTTCGAGCACGCCAATGGCGGCACCCTGTTTCTCGACGAGATCGAGAGCATGCCGTTGCAGGTTCAGGTGCATCTGCTGCGCGTGCTGCAGGAGCGGGCGATCGAGCGTCTGGGCTCGAACGAGCTGATACCGCTCGATCTGTGCGTGGTTGCTGCGACCAAGATCGATCTGCGTGAGGCGGCGAGCCGCGGCGAGTTCCGCGAAGACCTGTACTACCGGCTGAGCGTGGTGATGATCGACATACCGCCATTGCGCGAACGTCGCGAGGACGTCGCGCTGTTGTTCCAGCATTTCGTGCTGGTGGCCGGCGCGCGTTATCAGCGCGAGCCACCGCCGCCGCGGCCGGATCAGCTGCGTCGCCTGATGATGGCCGACTGGCCGGGCAATGTCCGCGAGCTGCGCAATGCGGCCGAACGCTACGTATTGCTCGGCGAGTCCTGTGGCTACGATATCGAGCGCATGGTCGACGGCAATACCGATCGCCCGGCGATGACGCTGCCCGAACAGCTCGACTGTTTCGAGCGCACGCTGATCGAGCAGCAGCTCAAGGCCAGTAACGGCAGCATCAAGGACACGATGGCTGCGCTCGGCCTGCCGCGCAAGACGCTGTACGACAAGATGAAGAAGTACGGCCTGGAGCGTGACGATTACCGCTAGCAGCTGCGGACGGTTCAGAGCAGGTTGGAAAACAGCGCGGCGATACCGAGGAAGCTGAAAAAGCCGGTTACGTCCGTGATCGTGGTCAGCACGATCGATGATGACTGCGCCGGATCCTGGCCGGCGGCGGTGAGCAACAGCGGAATCGCCGCGCCGAAGATGCCGGCAATCACCATCGAGAGGATCATCGACACCGCGATGATCCCGGCCAGTCCTTCGGAACCGCTCCAGATCCACACGCCCAGCGCTGTCGTCGCTGCGATCGCAACCCCGTTCCAGAACCCCGCCGACATCTCCTTGAAAATCACGCGTGGCCAGTGCCGGGTTCGGATTTCACGCAATGCGAGGCCGCGCATTGTCACGGCGAGCGCCTGCGCGCCGGTATTGCCCGACTGCCCGGCGACTACCGGGAGCAGTACCGCGAGTGCGGTGAACTGCGCGATCGTGTTTTCAAACAGGCCGACTACCGCGGCGGCGAGAAATGCCGTGGCCAGGTTGATGTGGAGCCATGGCAGGCGTTTGCGCACGGCAAACGGGACCGGGGACAGCGCGCGTTCGTCCTTGCTCACGCCGACCATCGTCTGCATCGCCACCGTGGCCTCGTCCTCGGCGGCGGCCATCAGGTTGCGGTAACGCACCGCACCGATCAGGCGCTCTTCGGCATCCACGACCGGCAGGTCGGTCAGGCGGTACTGCTCGAGGATCTCCACCACTTCCTCGCGCGGCGCGAGTGCACTGACCACGGCGCGCACCGGGCGCTGAATCTCTTCGAGCCGGGTGGTCGTGGTGGCCGTGGCGAGGTCCTGGATGTCTACCTGCCCCTCCAGTCGGTTATCGGCGTCGACCACGAACAGCCGTCGCGTGCCGCGCCGCCGCAGCGCACGGATCCTTGCCAGGGCCTCGCGCACCGTGGTGTCGGATCGCAACAGCAACACGCGCGGGTCCATCAGGGCGCCGGCGCTGTCGGTCGGATAGGACAGCAGCGCGCGCAGTTCCTCGGCCTCGGTCGGCGGCAGCATGTCGAGGTACCTGTCACGTGCCTCCTGGTCGCGCATGGCCAGTATCGCGGCGACGCGCGACGGGTCCATATGGCGCAGTATCTCCAGTGCCTGGGTCTCGGGCAGTGCCTCGATCGCACGAATGCAGATATCCGGTGACAGGCGTTCCCATACGGGCAAGGCGGTAGTGATCGGCTGTCGTGCCAGCATCTCGGCCACATCCGTCGGTGACTCGCGTTCCAGCAGCCGGACCGCGTCGTCGGGATGGTGTTCGACCAGGTCGCGCTGCAATGCATGGATGGCATTGGTCAGTCCCGGCTTCATATCACTCGTCCCGCGCGCTGCGCTCAGTGGAATGGCCGCCGGCGAACAGCGCACCGACCGCCAGCCAGAGGATGTCGGCCAATGCGGCGCGCGTGGTCATCAACTCGTTGCGGTCGGCGACTTCGTTGAGCAGGCCCTGTTCCTCTTCCATCACCCGGGATCGCCGCAGAACCCCCTGAAACACGTTGTTGCGATTGACCACCGGCAGGCTGTCATGGCTGAGCCACGCCGGATGCTTGTTCACCGTCTGCAGGGCCGCACGCGCATTCAGCGTGGTTCGCGCCGGTTTCATCAGATGTTGCACCAGTCGGCGATCGGAATTTCCCAGCAACTCGCTCAGATCGACGACGCCCAGGAGGTGGCGGCGCTCGTCGAGCACCGGGATGGTCTGCCCGGTGTGCTGCCCGCTGCGGCGGAAAAAACGCAGTGCATCGCCGACCCGGTGCTCAGGTGACAGGGTCAGCACGTCCTCGTCGACGAAGGCGCCGATAACCGATTCGGAAAAGCGCAGACGCAGACGCAGCCTGGCGGCGACCGGGCGTGACATCAATCCCAGCAGGGCCTGCACCTGGGGTTGTTTCATCACACGCAGTGCGGCGACGGCCGCGAGCAGGGGTGCCCGCGCGAGGATCTCGCTGGCGGTCTCCGGCGCCAGTTGCAGCAGGCAGCGGCTGGCCGAACCCGGTGCCATGTGTTCCAGTACGTTGGCCGCCAGTTGGCGAGGCATCGCGACGAAGACCGCTTCGATGTCGCGGCCGTCGAGGCGCGCCAGCGTCCGTGCCGCCGCCGCCGGGTGCAGCGTCAGGTAGCCCTTGGTCACCGCGTCAATCGTGCTCGCCATCGTCTTCCTCGATGATCAACGCGACGTTCTCCAGAAAGCGCCGTGCGGGGATCCAGGCCTCGCCGTCCACGGTATCCACGATCACCGCGACCTGGGTCAGTTCGAGGATCTCACCCTGCAGGCCGTCGACGCGGACCTGCTGCCCGGTGCGGTAGGCGCGGCGCACATAGTGCGAGGCCATCACGTTGCGCACCGCGTCTGAGGCGCCGATGCCGAAGGCCAGTGCCGCGCTGGCGAACAGTGCCGCTGCGGCCAGCAGGATGATGTCAGCAAACAGCGTGACGTCGAGTCCCAGCTGGGCCAATCCCAGCAACAGGGCGAAGGCGAGAATCAGTCCGGCAGCCAGGTGGCCTAACGACAGGCCGTGCTGAAAGCCGCGCGATTCGGCGATGGCGACAATCAGGTTGCGCACGCCACCGGCGACCAGATAACCGATGAACAGGATGAACAGGCTGATCAGAAGGCTGGGCAGATAGCCCAGTAGTCCCAGCACCCAACTGGCAAAAGTGTTCAGGCCGATCTGCTCGGCCGCGGCGCTGACCGCGTAGGCCAGGGTCATCCAAAACGAAACGTTGCCGACCAGCGTGGAAATCGACCAGCGGGTCTGTGCGACCTCCTGCCCAAGTCGCCGGTGTACCGCCGCGAGAATGGCGTCAAGGCCCTTGCCAAAGCGCAGGATCAGCCAGCGTACGAGGAACGCGGCCAGCCACCCGATCAGCAGCAGTGCCACCGCGCCGAGCAGATTGGGCAGGAATGTCTTGAGCGCGAGCGTCAGCTCGCCAATCACCTCGTCGAACCACAGCCCGGGGTCGTCGATGAGGTTGACGCCGATCTCCTGCAATGCGGAGGGTGGCGGCGGTGCTGGGGGCAGAGCGGTCAGGGGGGCAGCCATGAGCCTCCTGGCATCAACTTGGCGTGCGTATGCTCAGGCAATATAGCCGAGGTGCGCGGGCCCGGCCAAAAAAACCGGGTGGATCCGGATACTGCATGTGTCGTGGTTGCAGTGTCCCACGCACCGCCTGCGCAAACGCACGACGGTGCGGTTCAGCGGTTCAGGTGACGCAGGATGGTGGTGACCAGCGTTTCCTGGTCGATCGGCTTGGAGACGTGATCCACCATGCCTGCATCGAGGCATTTTTGACGCTCTTGCGGGAACGCATGCGCCGTCTGGCCGATGATCGGCAGCCTGGGACGCAGTGTCCGGATGTGGCGCGCGGCTTCGTAGCCGTTGAGGCCGGGCATCTGGATATCCATCAGTACCACGTCGAAGGCCGCCCCGCCCCGCCGGACCACCTGCTCGACAGACGCGTTGCCGTCACCGGCGATCACCACCTCGGCGCCTTCGCTGCAAAGCATGTCCTCAAGTATTAGCTGGTTCACTTCCACATCTTCGGCCACCAGTATGGTCAGGCCGGCGAGTCGCTGGGTCGTCGGTGGGGTATCGCCGGGCGGGCTGTCTGTGCCGGCTACCGCGCCGGTGTTGGCCACATAGGGCAGGGAAAACTCGAACCTGCTGCCGCGTCCCGGCTCGCTCTCCACCCGGATGTCGCCTCCCATCAGGTCGAGGATGCGCTTGCTGATCGCCAGGCCCAGCCCGGTGCCGCCGAATCGGCGCGTCGATGAGCCATCGACCTGGATGAATGGATCGAACAGGCGTTCGAGCTGTTCTTTCTCGATGCCGATGCCGGTGTCGATCACGGCAAACACCAGCCGGTCGTCGCGCAGCCCGGCCTGTACCGTGACCTGCCCACGTTCGGTGAACTTGACGGCATTGGACAGCAGGTTGATCAGGACCTGCCCAAGGCGAAGTGGGTCGCTCATACAGGTTTGCGGCAGGTCTGCGAAATCGGTCTGAAGTGTAAGGCCCTTGCCCTGGGCGCGCAGTGTGACCAGCCCCATTGCGTGGTCTATGACCTCGCGCAGGGACGTGGCGATGTGATCGATGCGCAGCTGTTCGGCCTCGATCTTCGAGAAATCGAGGATCTCGTTGATCACGCCAAGCAGGGTCTTGCCCGAGTCGATAATCTTCTCGAACGCGTTTTGTGCCTTGGCGTCGTTGCCCGCATGCCGGGCACCGATCTGTGCGAACCCGAGGACACCGTTCAGCGGCGTGCGGATTTCGTGGCTCATGTTGGCGAGAAACTCGCTCTTGACCCGGGCGAGGTTTTCGGCCGCCGCCAGAGCGCGTTCGCGCGCCTCGGCGGCTGCGCGCTGGGCGCTCACGTCGATGAAGCTGACAACCGCGCCGCTGAGCTGCCCGTGGAGATGCAGGGGATGCACCGCATAGATCACCGGGACTGCATGGCCGTCGGCGTGCCAGTAGACCTCATCATCGACACGCATGACCCGGTTTTCCGTCATGCCGCGAATCAACGCGCATTGCGCCTCGGCAAGAGGTGTTCCGTCGGCGCGACTGTGATGAAACAGCGTGTGGGCGCGACGACCGATCGCCTCCTTGGCCCTTAACCCGAGCATGCTGCAGGCGGCCGGGTTGATGAACGTGAGCTTGCCCTGGGTATCGACGCCATACATACCGCCGGCGCTCGAGTTGACGATATGGCTGGCGCGCGCCTCGGTCTCGAGCAGCTCGTTGGTGCGCTGTTCCACAAGCGCCTCGAGTTCGTGCCGGTAGCGTTCGAGCTCTTCCTGGTTGCGCCTGGCCTCCGTCACGTCACGGCCGATGATGACCAGTGCCTGGCGGTCGCCGTCGGCATCGAACAACGGGATCTTGGTGACATCGAAGTGATGCGTCCCCTGCTGATCGATGACGGTTTCCTCCGTCCGATAGATCTCTCCGCTGGCCCATGCCTCGGTGTCGCTGTCGACACAGTGATTGAGTGTCTGCCTCAGGTGTGGATGATGCTGCGCCAGTTCGGTGTCGCTCTGGCCCAGCCAGTGCTCGTCCAAGAGGCCGAACATCTGCAGGCACACCCGGTTGGCGATCAACCAGCGGCCCTGGCCATCTTTAAACTGGATCGAATCGGGGACCGCTTCGACCAGGGTGCGGAAATGCTCCTCGCTTTCGGAAAGGCGCAGCTGCGCCTGCTTGCGCTCGGTGATGTCCTCGTACATGCCGAGTACGCCGATGATCTGCTGGTTGCGGTCGCGCAACGGCACCTTGGAGCTACTGACCCAGGTCCGGCTGCCATCGGGGGTGGTGTTCGGTTCCTCGTAGCCGATCTTGCTCAGCCCCTGCTCGATGACCTCGCGATCATCGGCGCGGTATCTGTCAGCGTGTTCCGCCCAGGACATCTCGTAGTCGGACTTGCCGACCAGGCCCTCAGGTGACCCTGCCAAGGCATCGCGGGCGAATGCCGGATTACACCCCAGGTAGCGCAGGTCGCGGTCTTTCCAGAACACCCGGACCGGCGTCGTGTCGATGATCGCCTGGAGCAGGTTGCGCGACTCGTCGAGCTGCTGGCCGCGTTCTCGTAAGGTGGCCTCGGAGCGCCGCAGGCATGTATGGGCAAAGCCGCCCTGCAGTGCTGCTGTCAGCTTATTTACCACCGCACGCAGCTGTCCCAGCATGCGTGGCGTGAACAGGTCGACCGACGGTGAACTCATCAGTAGGAATCCATCGCCACCCAGTGGAAACAGGGCCCAGCTGACGGCCACGGACCCGGTGTCGATATCCAGGGCCGAATAGCCGGCGTCCGATGCATTGAATGCCCGCGCCTTGCCCCCCAGTGCCAGCCGGCACAACGGGTGATCGGGGGGCAGCTGGTCACGGTTCAGCTGGGCGCGTGGGATGCCGTCCAGCAGTGCCATCGCGCCGCCGGGATCTTGTTCGGAGTCGCTGTCACGCCACCAGATCGACGCCCCGGTCAGTTGGCGTCTGGCCATCAGCGAGCGCAGGAAACTGCGGCTGGTGGCCTGCGGGTCGAGTGTGTCGCCGATGCTCAGCAACAGCTCGTAGAGCAGCAGGATTTCTTCCTGTACGTCGAGTTTTTTGTCGTGCATGGCCGGTTTCAGCGATGGGTCAGCGCGACCACGAACGTCTTGTTGAATAGTTCCAGGTACTGCCCGCCGTTATTGGCCACCTCGCCGAGCGCGAGCACACCTTCCGGGGTTGCGTCGCAAAAGCGGCGCAGGGCATCTTGCACGGCTTCCAGTTCGAGGTGGAAGTTGCCGCCGAAGTTCAGCGCACGCGAATAACAGTCGGAGATGAAGCAGTGGCGGATCGCGTCGGGTGTGCTGCACTCGTCGACCGCCTGGCACGCAGCCGCGATCAAGGTGTCCTGATCGCCATGCGCCAGGTACATCACCGAGTTCTCGGCGACGCCAGACAGGAACACGATATCACCGCTGTCGGTCTCGCTGACGGCATCCCGGATTACGTCTTCACCACCTTCCTTGGCGATGCACAGCGGGTAGATGGCACTGATGTCCGGGTAGACCGGGGAGGCGGCAAAGTCGGCGCTCTGTTGCGCCGCGAGATCGCGGTAGAAGCTGGCGGCGGGTTCCCAGTTGAGTTCCTGGACCACGTTGTCATGGGTGCGTGAGGCGACGAAGGGCCCGGCGATGCGGCGCCAGCCGTGGCGCACGCGCACCCGGGCCTGTAGCGGGGTGACCAGCATCACCGCGGCGTCTTGCAGGTAGCCCTGCTCGGTGAATACGGACGGCAGCGCGCGCAGGTCATGGTAACCGGCACCAGCACCGTAGCAGACCAGCCGGCTTCCGTACCGGTTGTAGATGTCGTCCATCAGGCCGGTAATATTCGGCGCCAGGCAATCGATCAACAGATGAAAACTGGCATGTCCGTTCGCGGGTATGTCCGGCAGGGGTTCGCGCCAGGCGACCCGGCCCTCTGAAAGGTCGGCGATCGCCAGCTGGCTCACGGCAGGAAACGCGATGGCGACGATCCCCTCGTACTTGACCCCGGCGCCATGAATCAGGCCGGGGAAGAGGCCACCGTAGACGCGTATGCCTTGGTCGCGGCACGCATCGAGCAACTCGGGCAGCGCCTCCCCATGGCGGTCGGCGACACACAGCATCCACACCGGCTGCGGGTCGTCTGCGGTGGCGGCATTCAGGTCTTCCACCACCTGTTGCGGGGAGGAAAAGGCCAAGTACATGGGCGATCGTCCGAAAAATGGGGTCTGTCCATGTTAGCCGATTGGCGGGTCGCCTGGCGCGGGAGAGTTGGTTCCTGGGGGGCGGATGCGGGTGCCACAGCGCGGGTGCGAATCCCGGTCTTGCATCACACGGATCGGAACACCCGTACGGTCATGGCCGTCCCTGGCCAGTGACACGTCCGATTGCTCAGCCGGCCTCTCTCCATTCGACCCCGGTGTCGACGCAGTGGTGCGAGGG
>Ga0209203_1000865_pt1 | contig 23883 bp, 19 predicted proteins | sample AD_UKC109_MetaG_FD_184423 | JGI IMG/M metagenome (GOLD analysis project Ga0209203, IMG submission 184423) | Active sludge microbial communities of municipal wastewater-treating anaerobic digesters from Hong Kong - AD_UKC109_MetaG (SPAdes)... | ecosystem: Engineered > Bioreactor > Anaerobic >... | reverse complement strand
CACCGCAGAGGGTGCAGGCGCGGTACAGGTCGGTGCAGGCTTCGATGCCCAGGAGCAGGGGATTCATGACCTGGCCCATGGGTCCGGTGTACGCGAATCCATAGGGGTACCCCCCGATCTTCGCGTAGACCGGGCAGACGTTCGCGCAGGCGCCGCAGCGGATGCACCTGAGGATCTGCCTGGTGAGCGGGTCACGGTAGATCCCGGATCGTCCGTTGTCCACGATGACGATGAAGACCTCCTCCGGTCCGTCGATCTCCCCGGTCTTCTTCGGACCGGTGTCCATGGATACGTAGCTCGAAAGCTTCTGGCCCGTACAGTTCCTGCAGACCATCCTCACCAGGTGCAGCGCGTCGGCCATGGTCGGCACCACTTTCTCCAGGCTCATGACCGCTACCAGTGTCTTCGGAGACGACTTCGTGAGCCGGATGTTGCCCTCGTTCTCCACGTTGATGAAGGTGCCGGTCTCGGCAACCGCCACGTTGACGCCGACGATGCCCATGTCGAGATGCCTGAACTTCTCCCTCAGGTAGGCGCGGGCCGCCTTGCCGAGCTCCACGGGCACGGTGGTGGGCTCGCTGATGATGCCCTTCTTCAGGAAGACCGCCGAGATCTCCTCGGGGGGAACGTTGAGGGCGGGCCCCACGAGGTGGAAAGGGGGCAGGGACAGGAGCTGGGTGATGACCTCGCCCAGGTCGGTCTCGAAGACCTCGACCCCTCCTTCGACGAGGTGCTCGTTGAGGCCGATTTCCTCGGTGACCAGGGACTTGCCCTTGGTGACGTACCGGATGCCGCGGCGCTGTGCGATGTCCAGGATGGCCGAGTTCGCCTCGGCCGCATCTCTTGCCCAGATCACCTGAACGCCCCTGGCAATGGCGTTTTGCTCGAACTCCTCGAGGAGCTCGGGCAGGCGGTCCACCGCCTCGGCCCGGACGGCCCTGGAGTAGGCCTCTGCCGCCGCCGGGTCGGGGAAGGATGACAGGCCGATCTGGCGCATGATGGGGGCGCCCAGGGACAGCATGAGGAGAAAGGCCTGCGAGAGCTCCACCTTCAGCTCTCTCCTGGCCGTTTCCACGAACTTGTCGACCCTGCTATGCATGGAGCATCTCCTTAGGCATTCTCCGCGAGGAAGGACGCCAGGTGCATGGCCTTCTTCCCCGGGTGGTTTCTGTGCAGGTATCCGCCGATGTTGAGAAGGCAACCGGGCTCGGACAGGAGGAGCACGTCGGCACCCGAGCTCAGGAAGTTCCCAGCCTTGTCCTTCACCATGGCCTCGGAGATCTCGGGATACGCCACGGAGAACTCGCCGCCGAACCCGCAGCAGGCCGTCGCGCTGTTCATCTCCACGTACTGCACGCCCTTCACGGAGGCGATAAGCTTCTTCGGCTGGTCAGAGACACCCAGCCCCCTGAGGATGTGGCACGACTCGTGGTAGGTGACTTTCCCCTCGAAGGAAGCCCCCACATCGGTGACGCCCAGCGTGTCCACCACGAACTGGCTCAGTTCGAGAATCCTGCCCGCGAGCTCGACGGCCCGGGAGTGCCAGTGGGGCTCGTCGGAGAGGAGCTCGGGGTAGTGGTGCTTCACCATGGTCACGCACGATCCTGCAGGACTCACCACGCGCTCGTCGTTCCCGAAGACCTCGATGAAATGTTTCGCAGCTCGCTTGGCCTGGTCGCGGTACCCCGCGTTGAAGAGGGGCTGGCCGCAGCAGGTCTGCCCTCTGTGATACACGGGGCTCATCCCCAGGCGCTTGAGTAGCCTGAAGACGTCGGTTCCTATCTCCGGCATCATGAGGTCCACGGTGCACGGGATGAAGAGAGATACCTTCATGTCAACCTCCCTTGAGGATCTCCCTGAATACGGGATCGTCCTTGTCCAGGTACACCAGGTCGTCAGCGCTGTGGGTTTTCAGACGCAGGTTCTTCAGCGCCGTGCGCTTCTTGTGCATGGAGGCGATCTTCAGGGCCTCCAGGTTGCCGTCCGGCACCTCCCTGAATTCGAGAAGCCTCTTCTTCCCGGCCAGCTCGATGAGCTCGAGCCCCAGGGCGGTCCTGGCGATCACCTGATTCCACTGCCGGGCGGATTCCCAGGGCTCGTTCAGGATGGCGGATCCCACCGATACATCACTGAACTCGGAGGTAAGGTCGAAGCAGTAGTTGCACGCGCCGCGCACGCACCTCTTGACGTCGTCGATGGGGAGATCCACCACGCCGTCCGTGGTGAATACCTGCATGGACTTGTACTCAACGGGAGGAACGTCCATGCCCGTCACCGTAGACGGGTCGGTTTTCCGACCGATCAGGTCCATCAGGGGCTCCCAGGCGAGCGCCCAGGAGCAGAACAGGCCCACGACCAAGCTCAGCTTGTCGATGTTGCTGGGCTTGTCGGGGACGGGTTTCATGCGCATCTTGACATACGCCAGACTCTGGCACGGGGTGGCCACCACCCCGATCTTGTTGAAGTCCTCCTTGGCGATCCTGTGGAACTCAGCGACCCCGGGCGACACGACGAAGGAGCTCTTCCCGAGCTTCGTGAGCCTCTTCGGATCGGATTCGGAGACGCCGGAGGTAAGGCCTGAGCTGTCCCTCTTCGCCATCACCGCCGCATCGATGATCCCTTCCTTCATGGCCAGCGCCATGAGCGTGGAGACCGTGCCGCCGTGCTGGGATTTGTCGCGGACCCGTGAGCTGCTGGCCCTGGCAAGGTAGTAGCCTTTCATCGCCCCGATCTCCGGGGTGAGGTCGGCCGGGTCGAACAGCCGGGCACGCAATGCCTCCAGGTCCACGGGGGTCCTGGGGCAGAACGCATAGCACCTGCCTTCGTCGATGTCGCAGGGGAAGATGGCGATCACCTTGTCCTCGTGGCTTCGCTGATAGGGGCAGAGGTTCACGCACGCCCCGCATCCCGTGCATAGCTTGGCGTTCCTGACCTTCTCGTTGAGGTGGCTCTGGCCTTTGTCCTTTTTCTCATCCATACGTATGACCTCTCTTCGCGAGACCTGGGCAGGGTCAGCCCCTGACCAGGGATTTCCCGATCTCGTAGGCCTTCAGGTTGACGGCCGCCTTGTCCTTCGACATTTTCCGCCCGAGCTCTGCCCGGAAGTCTTCCCCGGTAATGGGGAGCACGTCCATGCCGCCCACCGCGCCGATCATGATGACGTTCTGGAAAACCGGGTTGCCGAGCTTGAGGGCCTCCCCGGTGGCGGGAATCATGAAGCTCCTGGAGGTGAGCCCCTCTATGGTGGCTCTGATCTCGTCCATGTCGGGGTACCTGTCGTCGCCGGCAATGACCCGGACCGGGTAGATGGGCCGGTCGTTGCTCAGGCTCTGGGTGTTCGGGTTGCCGTAGACCGCGAGCACCTTGACGGCCTCCGAAGGCTCGAGGGACACCACCAGATCGGCCTTGCCCTTGGGAATCTGAGGGCTCCAGGCGCCTTGCTTCGATACCCGAACGTGGCTCATGACCGATCCGCCACGCTGGGAGGCACCGAAGGTCTCTCCGATGGTCACCGAGTAGCCCTTGCTCACGAGCATGCCCGCGAGCATGCGCGACGCGGTGACATTGCCCTGTCCTCCCACGCCGGTGATGATGATATTGTAGGGATCTTTCGCGAGCTCTTTCATGTCATGCCACCTCCGCCTTGCGTATGGCCCCTGACGGGCAGATGCTGGCGCACACCCCGCAACCCGCACAGATGACCTCGTCGATCTTGGCCGTTTTGTTCTCGCTGTCCCAGAATATGCCCGGGCACCTCAGGATCCTCGTGCACATCCGGTTGCACCCGCACTCCTCACCGATGCACAACGAGGAGTCGACGGACATGTCGTACTTCTTCTTCGCTCTCTTCTCGGGGGACAGCGCGCAGATCTGCCTCAGGATCACCACCTTGGCCCCCGGCTTCTTTATCATGGTGAGGAGGGTCTTCTCGGTGGCCGGCACGTCGAACGGGTCCGAGACCGCCACCTCGGCGCCCATGGCCCGGCACACCGCCTCGATGTCGATGGGCGGCGATGTAAATCCCATGGCATCCTTTGTCAGGCCGGGATGGGGCTGGAACCCGGTCATGGCCGTGCCGCTGTTGTCGAGCACCACGAGGGTGACGTCCGCCTTATGGTGCACCGCGTCCACCAGGGCGGGCATGACCGCGTGGAAGAAGGTCGAGTCGCCGCACACGGCCAGCACGGGCTGGGTCATGCCGAACTGGGTGAGCTTGCCGAAGCCCGTTGCCAGGCCCAGGCCTGAGCCCATGGAGAAGTTGGTCTTCACCGTGCTGAAGCCTGCCGGGAGCACGCCGATGCCGTAGCACCCCACGTCGCCGCACACGAAGCCGTCCCGGTCATCGAGGGCCAGCGCGTTGTGGATGGAGAGGAAGGATGCGCGGTGGGGGCACCCGGGGCAGAAGGTGAGCTCTCTCCCGGGCGTCTTGAACATGGCGCTGAACATGCGGGCCGCATAATCCTGGGGCACCGGCTCGTAGGCTACGGCCAGGATGGTCTTCAGCGCGCTCACGACGAGGTCCGGGCTCAGCTCTCCCTGGCTGGGAATGTGGCCCGACTTCTTGCCGAAAAAGGTCTTGGCTCCCACCTCCGTCACGCATTCGGCGGCCAGGATCTTGAGGTTCTCCTCCATGAAATCCTGGGGCTCCTCCACCACGAGGACTTTCTCCGTCGAGGCGAGTCGGCTCTTGACAAGGTTCGGCGGCAGCGGCCAGGTGGTGCCGAGTTTCAGGATGCCGACCCTGTCTCCGATGCCCATGATGTCGACGGCCTCCTTGCTGTAGAGGGAGCACGCACTGCTCGTGACGACCAGCAGTTCGGGCTTCTCGGGGCCTGCATACGAGTTGAAGGGCGAGGTTTCGAAGAGCTCGATCGCCCGTTTCAGCCTCCCCTGCTGCACGGTGCGGGCAAACCCCACCGCTCCCGGCCCGGTGATCATGGGGCCGGTGGCGAAATCGAGCAGGGGGCCCTTGCAGTTATAGTAGGCCGCGGGTTTCGTGTCCGGGAGCTTCCCGATCCTCACGTTGCCGCTCGCGTGAGACATGCGTGTGACGCTTCGGAAGATGATGAAGGTCTTGAGTTCTTCAGAGAGCTCCACGGCCCACTTGAGCATGTCCTTGGCCTCCTGAAAGTCGCCGGGCTCGATCAGGGGCACCTCCAGCATCTTGGCAAAGAAGCGCGCATCGGCCTCGTTCTGGCTCGACAGTGCTCCGGGGTCTTCGCACACGGCTACCACCATGCCGCCCCGTACGCCCGTGCCCGTGAGGTGCAGGAGGAAGTCGGAAGCGACGTGGATACCGTTCTGCTTCATGGTGCAGATGGAGCGGAGCCCCGAGAACGAAGCCGCCGCAGCGATCTCGGTGGCCACCTTCTCGTTGACCGCCCACTCAACGTACAAGTTCCTCTTTCCCGCAATTCCGGCGAGACGTTCGATGATCTCGGAGGAAGGGGTCCCCGGATACCCCGCCGCGACGGAAACTCCCGCCTCGAGGGCGCCCCGGGCGATGGACTCGTTGCCCATGAAGAGGTGCTGGGCCCCTTCGGTGGTGTCGAGCAGATCTGACATGTTTAACCTCCCATGGCAGCGCGGAATATAGATTCTGCCCCTGTAAACAGGCGGTAGGATCTTCTCTCCGTCGTTGCCCTTAGATAGTCTTCATTCCTTGGATCCCTTTTCCCGGCCCTTTTCCGCGACGCTCAGTGACTTCACCTCGCGCATCAGGATTGCATTCACGAGATCCAGATGTCGATCCCTCAGCAGGACGGGATTCTCGTGCACATAGTCGAGCGAGTTGGTGATCATGCTCGAGATGAACCCGTGCAGGGCGCTGTACACATGGATCAGGAGGAATGTCGCATCCTCTTCTGAAAGAGTGTGGCCTTCCCCCGCACATTCCCGGATGGCAGAGACGGTGAGATCCACGGTCCGACGGAACGACTCGAACTCGACCCGTGCCACCGGCTCCATGGCCGTGCCGATATAGTCATGGTACCTGGGCACATTCCGGGAGAACATGAGGTTGTAGAAGTTGGCGTTTGCAATCCCGAAGTTGAAGAAGGCTCTGCCGATGGCCCGCATGCGGTCGATGGACTTCTCCTCGCTCTCGTACGCCCGGCGGAGAATATCGTACAGCCTGATGAACCCTTCAGTCAGTATGCAGAGGTGAAGCTCGTCCTTGTTCTTGAAATAACTGTACAGGGTGGGTGGCGTCACCTTGAGCTCCCGGGCGAGCATCCTCATGCTGAAGTCCTGATAGCCGACCCTGTTTATGAGCTCCACCGCCTCCTGGAGGATACGCTCTTTCACGCCATTGATTTCTTGCTGTGTCCTCTGTGCTCTCGGCATGGAACAACTCCATTTCGGGATCGATTAAGAGTCTCATGTTAGGCTAACTTCCGTTATTCTAACAATCGTTAGGATAACACGAGTAAAATAAAAGTCAATATGCAATATTCCGGGTAATCCCCACGATAGCGTCATGGGTATCCGACTCTATTGGTATCGTTTGGAGATGGAAGAATATCGGGAGGTGGAGAACAAGGGTTCCGTGGGGCCCTTGCCACGAGGGGGGTGTTGGAGGCAGGTTCTGATCTCCTTCGCAGATCCGTCCCCATCGGGTTCGATAGTCAGGATCTCCCTGAACAATATTCGATAAGCGATCTTTTTCCCGAGGCGGGGAGCCCGGCCCGGCATCACCCCCTGCGGTCGAAGAGGCGCTGGGACTTCCTCCCGGTCCGCGGCAGGACCCCGTAATCCATGATTTCGATGATGCCGCTCACGAGCAGGGACTTCTTCAGGTCCGCCGCGATGGTCTTCTTGACCGCCGCATCGTTCTCAGGCCCGATCCCTGGCTCGCGCTCGACCTTTATGGTCATGTAGTCCTTGCCGTCTTCCTGGCGGTCCAGCAGGATCTGGTACTCGCTGCCGATGCCCTGGTGCCTGGAGAGGATCTCGTCGATGTGGCTGGGATAGATGTTGACCCCGCGCACGATGAACATGTCGTCCGAGCGCCCCGTGATCCGGTCGTGTCTGGGCAGGATCGATCCGCAGAGGCACTGCCCGGGGATGAGCCGGGTGAGGTCGCGGGAGCGGTAGCGTACCAGCGGGGCACCCTCCTTGCGGAGCGTAGTGTAGACCATCTCGCCCACATCGCCTTCCTTCACGGGTTCGAGGGTTTCCGGGTCGAGGATCTCGAGGATGTAGAAATCGGGGAAATAGTGGATGCCCGTGTGGTGGACGCAGTCGAGCCCCGTGCCGGGGCCATACACCTCGGTGAGCCCCGGGATGTCGAAGACGTGCTCGGCATGGAACAGGGTTTTGATCTTGTCGCGCATGGAGTCGCTGGCGCGCTCGGCACCCATGATGACCTTCTTTACGTTCAGCCTGTCCAGGATGCCCGCCTTCTCGGCCTCCTCGGCCAGAAGCAGGGCCATGGACGCGGTGGCGCAGAGCACGGTGGGCTGGAAGTCCTCCAGGAACTGCAGGTGCATCTCCGTGTTGCCGGGGCCCACGGGCAGGGCAAGGGCGCCGTAGCGCTCGCAGCCGTTCTGGAAACCAACGCCCGCGGTCCAGACCCCGTAGCCCACGCAGATCTGTACCCGGTCCAGCGGGGTGAGTCCGGCGAGTTCGTAGCAGCGGGCGAACATGTCCGCCCAGTCGTCGATGTCCTTGGCCGTGTAGGACATGACCTTCCTCTTTCCCGTGGTACCGGAGGAGGCGTGGATGCGCACGATATCCTCGAAGGGGACCGAGCGGAGCGGGAAGGGGTAGCCCGCCTGGAGATCGGCGGCCGTGACGAAGGGCAGCCTCCTCAGATCGTCCAGGGTTTTTATGTCGTCGGGCTTCACCCCGGCCCTGTCAAAGGTGGACCGGTAGTACTCCGAACCGTTGTACGCATGGCTCACGGTCCATTTCAAGCCCTGAAGCTGGAGAGCCGCCAGCTCCGAGGCCGATGTATATGACGGCATAAAGGTCCTGCCCATGGTGTCTTCCTCCTATGCTGATTCCTGATGCTGGTATGCGTAGCCCATCTCCATGGCCCTGAGATTGTCCTTCAGGCCCCTGCCGGGCGATATCTCCTCGACCACCCGCCGCGCTTCGCCGGGATCGATCCCGAGGATCTTCACGGCGAACCCGAGCATGACCATGTTCACGGCGCCCGGCATCTTCGCGTTCAGCGCCATGGATGTCGCGTCGATGGAGTGGTCGAAGGATCCCTGTTCTGGTGCGTTCACCGCAGAGACACCGCCCGGCCTGAGCATGTGCAGGTATCCCTTCGCCTCGGTCTCGTCCAGGCCGATGAGCATGTCCGCGCTGCCTGCGGGGATGAGGGGGCTCTCGAACGCCCCGACCTTGAGGTTCGCCGTTACGGTCCCGCCCCGCATGGCCATGCCGTGGGTCTCTGATGAGATGACGCGCCGTCCTGCCCTCACGGCGAGCTCCGAGAGGGCCCTGGCAAGGAGCAGGATACCCTGTCCGCCCGTGCCCACCATGAATATCTGTCTGTTCACTTGATCAGTGTCCATTTCCCGTCCTTCACCTGCACCATGACCATGGAATCGACTCCCAGACCGCAGTGCTCGTCCGCACTCATGTTGTATATGCCGCTCACTCCGACATATCCCTTCACGCTCTCGATGCCCTTCGCCAGGTCGATGCCGCCCTTGCCGCCGGACTTCTTCAGCCCCAGCGCAAGAAGCTGCATGGCATCCCAGGCATAGCCGGAATGGGCCCCTGTCTTCCCTATCTTCTTCTTGTTCTCATAATCGTTCTTGAACGTGACGAGGACCGCCATCTGGGGATCGTCCTTGGGGATCTGGTTGAGGACAAGGAGTTTGATGGTGGGAAGGATGGTCCCTTCGGCGGCGGGTCCGGCAAGCTCCAGGTACTTGGGGTCGGCCTGGCCATGGCACTGGATGAGCGGCATGGCAAGCCCGAGCTGGCGGTAGTTCTTGGTCACGATGGCGCCGACCCCTCCGATGGTCCAGCACACGACGGCCTGGGGATCGGCCTTTTTGATCTTGGTGAGCTGTACGCTCACATCGCTGTCCGTGACGTCGAAGGTCTGGGCCTCGATGATCTGGATACCGAATCCGGGGGCCAGCTTCTCCAGAGAACTCCTTCCTTCCTGGCCGAAGTTGTCCGATGCCGTCATGATGGCGATCTTCCTGATGCCCTTGTCCTTGAAGTACATGTAGGTCCTCTCCACCGCAGTGACGGTCTTCTGCGGGCTCTTGAACATGAACTGCCGGACCGGCTCCACTGGCGGGGTTCCTCCCACGAAGCCCACGGTGGGCGTCCGGCTGTCCTGGACGATCTTGAGGATGGCCATGGCCGAACCCGTGCCCGTGGGACCCGCGATGGCGATGACCTTTTCCTGCTCGATGAGGCGTTTGGCTTCCAGGGCCGCCTTGCCGGGATTGCTCTGGGTATCGGCAAAGACGAGCTCCAGGGGTCTGCCTGCAATGCCTCCTGCGGCGTTGATCTCCGAGGCGGCCATCAGCGCCACCGCCTTGGAGGGCTCGCCGATGAACCCTTCGGGGCCTGACAGCCCGACCAGCACGCCGATCCTGATGGGGTCGGCCGCATGAAGCGTGCTCCCCAGGAAAAACGCCACCATGACCATCAGTAACAGACGACCTTTCTTCATACATCCCTCCTCTTCTGGATTGAAAGCCTATCGTTTCAGGAATCTCCTGTCGATAACCTTGGTCCGGTGCTCCACGATCCCGGACAGCCCCATGGGCGGGTAGAACCTGATGCGTATCGTGGACCCGAGGAGGTCGACGATCTCTCTGCCGATCTCCTTCTTCAGGGCCTCCTCGAGCTGGTCTGGGGTCCGGTCCGCCGGTCCTCTGGACCCTTCGGGAAGCTCGGTGTGCACCTCCACGATGTCGTTGGTGGACTCCCTGGTGACGACCACCTGGAACCTCGGCAGGGTGCCGAACAAGGCGGAAAGTACCTCCTCGATCTTCCCGGCGGAGATCTCGATGCCGGAGACCTCGATGCTGTCGCCGGTACGGCCCGTGACCCGTGCCATGCGTATGCCCATGTATGGGTGGCCGCATCCGCAGCCGCCATCGATGAGCGTGGTGAGGTCGCCCGTACGGTACCGGATGAGGGGCATGGCCTCCTTGGTGATGGTGGTGAGCACGAGCTCGCCTTCGCGCCCCGGCGCAAGGACCTCTCCGGTGGAGGGATCGATCACCTCCGGGATCACCTGGTCCTCGAAGATGTGCAGGCCAGACCTGCACGGGCACTCGGCGGCGACCCCGGACCCGTAGATCTCGCTCAGGCCGTAGTGGTCGTAGGCCTTGATCCTCAGCGACTCCTCGAGGGACGCCCTGATCCCCTCGTCCCAGGGCTCCCCGCCGAAGAGGCCCTTCCTGAGCGGGATCTCATCGGGGCTGAATCCCAGGGACTGGAAGGTCTCGGCCAGGGCCAGGGCATAGCAGGGCGTCGAGATGAGGGTGTCGACGTGATAGTCCCGGATCATGAAGGCATGACGCCTGAGGTCCACGCTCGAGGTGGGGATCAGGGTGGCGCCGATCTCTTCGGCGCCGAGGTGGAGGCCTGCGCCCCCGGTGAAGAAACTCGACCCGAAGGCGATGAGCAGGATGTCGCAGGAGTCCACCCCTGCGAGGCTGAGCACGCGCGCGCTCACCTCGCGCCAGTGCCGCATGTCGTTGCGGTTGAATCCCACCACGGTCGGCCTGCCCGTCGTGCCTGCTGAGGAATGGATCCTCACGATCTCCTGGAGCTTCACCGCGAACATGCCGTACGGATAGTTCTCCCGCAGGGTGTCCTTGGTGGTGTACGGGATCTTCCCGAGGTCGTCGAGCGAGCGCACGTCCTCGGGAACGAGCCCGATCGCATCGAACAGCTCGTGGTAGTACCGGACATTCCGGTTGACCCTGTTGAGCGTCGCCTGGAGACCTTCGAGCTGGTGCTGCCGCAGGTCTTCGGAGCTGTTGATCCCTTCAGTTGTGCCGGAAGTCATCTCTTCCTCCTGACCCGCCGAGATAGGCGCGCATGATCTCGGGATTGTCCCTCAGGTCGCTGCTGCTCCCGCTGAAGACAACCTTTCCCGTCTCCATCACATACCCCCTGTCCGCGATATCGAGGGCAAGCCTGCCGTTCTGCTCCACCATGAGGATGCCGGTTCCCTGTTCGGAGCTCAGGGCCCTCATCCGCCCAAGTAACATCTTTATGACGGCCGGGGCAAGGCCGCTCGAGAGCTCGTCCAGGAGGAGCACCTTCGGCCTCGTCGCCCACGAGCGGGCAATGGCGAGCATCTGCTGCTCGCCTCCGGAGAGCGTTCCTGCAGGCTGGCCGGACCGCTCGGCGAGCTGGGGAAAAAGGGCGAGGCTCTCCTCCATCCGTACCTTTTCCTCCCTGCCGAGGCGGAGCCCCCTGTGGGCGAGCCCTACGGCGATGTTCTCCTGTACGGTGAGGGACCTGAAAAGACCACGGTCCTCGGGTACGAGCGATACCCCACCTTCTATGGCCTGCCGTGTCCCCCCACCCGTCAGCGGCATGCCGTCCAGGATGACTTCGCCCTCCCGCACGGGTACGATGCCCGCTATGGTCTTCAGGAGTGTGGACTTGCCAGAACCGTTCGCGCCGAGCACCACGACGATCTCTCCCCTGCCCACGTGGAGCGAGATGTTCTTCAGGATGTGGAGTGCGCCGTAGAAGGCGTTGACATTTTTCACCCGTATCATGTCAGGCCCCCAGGTATGCCTCGATGACCGCAGGGTTTTCCTGGACCTCCCGCGGGGTTCCCGACGCGATGCGCACCCCCTTGTCCATGACCACGACCATATCCGAGATCTCCATGATGAGCTGCATGTCGTGGTCGATGATGAAGATGGTAATGCCCCGTGCGTTCAGGCCTTTCAAGAGCATCGCCAGACCCTCCACCTCCTTGGAGTTGAGCCCGGAGCCTGGTTCGTCCAGGAGCAGGATCTCCGGGGATGCGGCCAGGGCCCGGGCGATCTCCATGAGCCTGAGTTGGCCGAATCCGAGCCGCGATACCCCCATGTCGGCCCGGTCTGCAAGGCCCACCGCCTCGAGGCATTGAACGACCTTTTCCCTCGCCGACCTCTCCCTGCTCCCGTAAGACGGCGGCTTCAGAATCGATGGGAGGATCCTATGGGAGTAACGGGCGCTCGCCCCTATCATCACATTCTCCATAACGCTCATCCCCCCGAAGGACTCGACGCCCTGGAAGGTGCGGATACAGCCGAGGCGGGAAATGACGTGGGGTCCTTTTCCCGTTATGTCCTCGCCGCAGAGCCTGACTCTTCCCCTGTCAGCCTTCAGGAACCCGGTGATCATGTTGAAGGTCGTGGTCTTCCCCGCGCCGTTCGGCCCGATGAGCGCGGTGATCCGTCCTTTTTCCACCGTGATGTCCAAGTCGCTCACGGCATGGATCTTCAGGAAGGACTTCGCAAGGCCCCGGACCTCAAGCACGGTGTCCTCCGATCCTGAACAGCCCCCCGGGGGCGTAGATGAGGGTCGCTATGAGCACGGCACCGTAGATAACCGCCTCCAGGTCCGCCGGGTTGACCATGGGGACCTTGCCCGAGGCGGCACGCAGCAGTTCCGGCAGCCAGGTTATGGCGAAGGCGCCCGCGATGCCGCCCGCAAGGCTCATGGTGCCGCCGATCACCACCATGACGATGAACTTGACCGAGAGCATCACGGACGCCGCATCATCGGGGTTGATGTAGGCCAGCGGAGAGCAGTAGGAGTAGAGACCGCCTGCAAGTCCGGCCAGGGCGGCGCTTGCGACGAAGACCTTGAGCTTGACCATGTTCACGTCGATGCCCAGCGATACAACGGCGTTCTGGCTCTCGTGGATTGCCTGCATGAGCGATCCGAATCGGGACCCGACTACGGACCGGCAGAGGATGAACACCGCGATGAGCACGAGGGATACCGTGACATGGCGGGAGACGTCAGAGGAGATGGCGTATCCCGGGACCGCCAGCGGGGGTATGGCGAAGATCCCGCCGGGACCGCCGGTCGCACCGAAGGGATCGGCCCGGAGCACGGCGTACACGATCATTCCGATGCCCAGGGTGGCCATGGCGAGGTAGTGCTCCCTGAGCCGTACGGTGGGAAAGCCCACGACGAACGCTACGAGCGCGGGGCAGATAACTGCTGCGGCAAGGCCGATCCAGGGGTTCAGGGAGAAGTTGACGCCCGCCATGGCGGCCGCATACGCCCCGATGCCGTAGAAGGCCGCATGGCACAGTGAGATCTGGCCGGTGTACCCGAGCAGGAGGTTGAGGCTCAGGGCCACGATGGCGTACATGGAGCCCATGGTCATGAGCGAGAGGTAATAGGTATGGTTGCCCATGAAGACCAGGCACGGGAGGAAGAGGAATACCACCAGGAGGAGCGTCGCCTTCACAGCCTGCCCCCCATGATGCCCTGTGGCTTTGTGTAGAGGACGGCCAGCACTAGGGAAAAGGCGATGACCTCCTTGTAGCCTGAGAAGAGCGCGGAGCCCGTCGTCTCGGCTATGCCGACGAGAAGCCCGCCGATGACCGCCCCCGGGATGCTGCCCATGCCGCCCAGGACCGCCCCGCAGAAGCCTTTGAGCCCCAGTTCGGTGCCCTTGAGCCAGCTCATCTGGGTGATGGGGGTGATGAGCACGCCGGCCGCAGCACCAATGGCCGCGCTCAGGGCAAAGGAGAGGGCCGGCAGCGTTTCCGACTCGACCCCCAGGTTCGAGACCGCCTGCCGGTTCTCGGCCATGGCCCGAAGCGTCGTGCCGATGAGGGTGTACTTGAGGAAGAGCCACAGACCGATCACGATCGCCGCACCAATGCATATGATCCATACGGTCTGGGCAGGAATCGACGCACCCATGAAGAGATGGGTGTTGGGGCCGGGCAGAGCGGGGAGCACGAACTCGTCCTTGGTGACCGCACCTGTGAGGGCCTTGATGACGAACGAGACCCCGATGGTGATGATGATGAGCGTGGTCAGACCGGCGCCGCGGGCGGGTCTGATGGCGATGCGCTCCACTGCGACGCCGATCAGTGCGGTCAGTGCGATGGAGATGGCCACGGCGGCGTTCATGGAGAGGCCGGGGACCTGCGAGAGGCCGACGGTGAGCATGCCGCCGAGCATCACGAACTCGCCCTGGGCGAAGTTGATGATGCCGCTTGTGTTGTACGTGAGGCAGAATCCGGTGGCGATGAGGGCATAGATCGTCCCGATGCCGATCCCGGAGATGAGATACTGGAGGATCTCGCTCATGGCCTCTTTCCGGCCGTGATGGCCTTGCTGGGGCAGACCTCGGCGCACACCCCGCATCCGATGCACAGGGTCATGTCGATGACGGCCTTTTCCTCACCCAGGCTCAGACCCGGACACTCGAACTCCTTTACGCACACGCCGCACAGGGTGCACTCGTCCGTCACCTCCATGACGAAGGACTCCTGCCGGGCCCGGGCCTGCCGGTCCCTGATGCAGGGATGCCGGGCGATGACCGCGGTCACGCCCTCGTCCTTGGTCCTCGCATACGCATCCTTCATCACCGCCTTGAAGCCCGTGACGTCATAGGGATCGTGGACGGTCACCGTGCGGATGCCGCAGCCTCTGAGGATTTCCTCGAGCTCGAGCGTCCTGCCCTCATAGTCGCTGGCAACGTGGCCCGTCGCCGGGGTGGGCTGGTGGCCGGTCATGGCGGTGGTGGCGTTGTCCAGGATCACCAGCACGAATCGGGCGCCGGTTACCAAGGCGTTGATGGTGGGCGGGATGCCCGCGTGAAAATAGGTGGAGTCGCCGATGATCGCCGCGATGGGCGGCGGCGAGGCGGTGTGCTTGTATGCGTGGTAGAAGCCCGCCGCCTGGGACACGGCCGCCCCCATGCACAGGCAGGTATCCACCGCGCCCAGGTTGAGACCCAGGGTGTAGCATCCGATGTCCGAGGTGTAGATGCCCTTGGGCAGAGCGCGTTTGATGGCGTAGAACGCCCCCCTGTGGGAGCAGCCCGGACAGAGCGATGGGCGCCGGCCTTTCCTGGTCTCCCCTGCAGGGGTTTCCTCCCCTGCTTCGGTGACGCGGTCGAGGATCGCCATGACGATCTCGGGGGTGAGCTCTCCCTCGTTGGGGACTGTGCCGTCCATCCTGCCCCGCACGTTGCCTCTGCTGGTGAACTGGAGCTCCATGACCGGTTCGGTCTCTTCGATGACCAGCACGGTCTGGTGCCTCGATGCAATGCGGTCCAGCTCGGCGGGGTCCATGGGGTAGGGCATGTCCACCTTGTAGACGCAGAGACCGGGCCACCGGTCGAAGCCGGCGAGCACGTCCGAGAGGTATGCGTAGCCGACCCCCGAGGAGACGACGGCCACAGGGGCTCCCTCGTCCCCCATCGTAAGCCGCGGTCTCGCCCAGGCATGTGTTCTGATCCGGGCGATCTTGGCGTTGAGCTCCCGGTGGAGGACGAGCCTCGGTCCCGGCGTGGCGGCCCAGCGCGAAGGGTCTTTGCGGAAGTCCGGCTCGGCGGCCTCCGAACGGAACCCCGGGACTTCCATGAGCTGCCTCGCGTGGCAGACGCGGGTAGTGGGTCTAAGGATCACGGGGGTCCTGTATTCCTCGGAAAAGGCAAAGGCCTCGAGGGTCATTCTCAGGGCATCCTCGGGGCTTGATGGGTCGAGGACCGGAATCTTCGCGTACAGGGCGAAGAGCCTGGTGTCCTGCTCTGTCTGGGAGGAATGGGGGCCGGGGTCGTCGGCCACGATGAGGAGAAGTCCTCCCGCCGTGCCCATGTATGCGGCGCTCATCACTGGGTCGGAGGCCACGTTCAGGCCCACCTGTTTCATGGAGACGGCCGATCGCCTGCCCGCAATGGCGTTCGCATAGGCGATCTCGAAGGCCGTCTTCTCGTTGATGGACCACTCTACATGGACAGGCAGCCCCTGTTCCTTCACCATCGCGAAGGCGGTCTCGCATATCTCGGAGGCGGGCGTACCCGGGTAGGATGTCACCACGGTGACATTGCTCCCGAGAATCCCATACGCGATGGCCTCGTTTCCCAGCAGGATCCTAGAGTCCTTCATAACAGCTCCTTACGTGCAGAGATCGTGTGATGCCCGGGCGATTCACAACAAAAAGGGGCGGCCATCAGGCCGCCCCTTGTGTGTTTTATCGCAGAAGCCGGCCCTATTCATCCACCCAACGCCACCAGGTATGCCGGCTCACATGTTTCTTCATGGAAGAACATACAACACGATTCAGTGAGTATTGTCAAATGGTTTCTCCGTCCCCCATGAACGACATTCGTACGGGCAGTCCGTCCGCCCTTGATGGAAGAGAGGCTCCGTCTTGATTTTCGCCACGGAATACAATAGCAAGGGATCATGTCGAATGTGTTAGACAGGAGAGAGAATTGACCATGCGCATTGCCGCCGTTTTCGGAAGCCCGAGGAGAAGTGGAAACAGCGAGACCCTCGCGGAAACCTTCCTGCAGGAGGCCGAACGCCTCGGGGCCGAGGTGGAAAGGTTCCACCTGAGCGGTATGAGCTATCAGGGGTGCATCGCATGTTACGCGTGCAAGAAGAAGCTGGAGCAGTGCGCCCTGGATGACGACCTGACGCCGGTATTGAAGTCAGTATACGAGGCGGATGCCCTGCTCGTGGCGACACCCGTCTACTTCTTCGACATGCCGTCGCAGCTCAAGGCATTCGTTGACCGGTGGTATTCCTTCTTCAAACCGCGGTTCCACGAGACCCATGACATCAGCAGGCTCCCGGAAGGGAAGGACGTCATCTTCGTCGTCAGCCAGCGGGCGCCGGAGAATGTGTTCATCGATTTCATCCAGCGCTATGATCTGATGTTCAGGCTCTTCGGGTTCAAACCCATGCACCTGGTCCGGGGGTGCGACCTCGGGGACAGCCGCAGCGCCGCTTCGAAAAGACCCGACCTACTGGAAAAGGCCAGAAAGGCGGCAGGAAGAGTCATGGCGGGAGAGCCGGCGGATGCGGGATCTTAACTGACGGTTCTGGTTTCTCCCTCGCAGGCTTTTCCCCCGGATCGAACCCTCACTCTATCCCCGGGCTTCCGGAATATCCCGTATATGGACGGTTCCAGGCCGTCATTCCGGGTGATCGAACGGAGATAGACACCTATCTGGCCCGCCGTGTCCCCCGTCCCGTCGAAGAACAGGTTCACCACCGGCACTTTGAAATGTCCGTGAAAGGTCTGGAAGAGGTACGAGGTGATCCTGCCCGGCATGCATCCGAAGGGGGAGCAGTTCACCACGAGACGGGCCCCCTGTTCGGCGAAGAGCCTGGCCCTGCCTATGGTGAGGATGGACTCGCCCTCGAAGGAGAGCGGGATGAATCTCTGCCCCTCGGCCAGCACCTTATCCATGGGAGGTTCACACCGGTCGTCGAGCACGGGGGAGAACAGGTCCATGATCTCCCTTTCCGCACGATGGATGATATGGCTCTTCAGCCTGGTTTTGAGGCTTTTCATGAGGGGAGACTTCCGTGCCAGGATCTCCCACACATAGTGGACCCACTCAGCCATGGGCGAGAGCCAGGCCTCACCGCCTTGAGCCTCCACGGCCTCCACGACGTGCTGGTTGGAGAAGAGGTTGAGCCTGACGAAGATCTCTCCCACGATGCCCACCAGGGGCCTGGGGTCTCTTACGAGGCAGTCCCGGGCTCCCAGGGCATCAGAGAGGGATCGCGCGGTGTCCGACCAGTCCCTGCCTGCACGGATCAGGTTGCAGATCTCGTCCACGGCCTTCCCGACGAGCGCCTCCGCCGCCTCCGGGCGGTCATGGTAGGGCACGATCCTGCATCTGAGCTTGTACAGGGCATCCCCCAGGCAGATGGCCTTCCATACCTCCAGCTCCGTCTTCCGGTTGAGGAAGGCGTACCCGTCCTCCGAGGTGGGGGAGAAGATGAACGTATTCTTGATGTCTGCATTCCCGAGGATCATGGACTGGAGGGTGGCGTACTGGCCGAACCTGCACGGCCCCTCGGCCCTGGGCATGAACAGGACATGGGTGTGGTCCGCAGAAGACTCCCGGATTTTCGAAAGGAATTTACCCGTGGTCACCGCCGCAGGCAGGCATTCGCTCCCCCGGCACAGCGCCCTGCCCGAGGCGCATTCCCCTGCGGTCTCTTCACCCGTCGCCCTTGCGTCGATGCCGTGGCGGTTCAGGACCGACGCCCAGAGTTGGGGGATGTAGGGATGGATCTGGGGGATCCATACCGTAGCATTGTCCGGGATGTCGCGGAGGCTGTAGCGGATGCGTGAAGGCCTCGTGGGCTCCTGTGCAGGCATCACTGTGGGGGCATGCTGCTCGATCATGTCGAGGAAGGCCTCGATCCTCGTCTGGTACCCGGTGGCCGAGCCGTGCTCGTCCAGTTCGAGGATGAGGTAGGGCCTGTCCCGGCATATCTGCTCGAAGTAGGTAAGGACGAACGAGTCCGGCCCGCAGGAGAAGTTGGAGATCATGAGCGGGTAGAGGTTCGGTCTTCTGCGCAGGGAGAGGACCTTGCGCAGGATCTTCATGCCCTGGTTCCAGTACATGTCCGGGAAGAGCCCGCAGACGTCCCGGTTCGATGCGTCGTCGGGCACGGCGTCCATGGTGATCACCGTGTAGCCCAGCGACTCGATGAGCTCGGGAATGCCCAGGTTCAGGATGGGGTGGTAGAGGTTGTAGGGTCTGCCCAGGAGCACGACAATGTTCTGCCCTCTGTCAGCCTCCCCGAGGACTGCTTCTGCTTGAGCCGAGAGCTCTGACCGGTATTGCCTCAGGCGAGCGACGCCCTTTTTCAGGGCAGCTCGTATCCGGAGTGCGGATGCGGCGGGCAGGCCCGCATCGAGGATGGTCATCCTCATGAGCTCGGCCTGCCCGGTGAGAGGCCGGCCGAGATCGATCTGGGGTGCAAGAATCCTGTGGGAAAGGGCATGGTCCCTGAAGAACCCGGGCATGCCCGTGATGAAGGGGCAGTAGAGACTCCGGGGATGTACGGCGGGGTCCTTCTCGTCCTGGATGAGGTGGGGAAGGAGGACCCTGCACGATGGGTCCTCCTTCAGGATGACATGCACGCAGGCCATGGCCACCTTGAGGGGGTGGCAGAAGTCACCCGAACCCAGGGAGGAGAGTTCCCTGAGCACGGCAGACCTGTCGGGCCGGCAGAGTTCGATCGTGATCCCGCAGGAGCGCATGACCTCTCCCAGCAGGGGCATGAACTCCTCGTTCAGCCCCAGGGCCGGCATCTTGATGGTGAGCCTTCTTCCGGCTGCAACGTGTGCATATCGCCCGAGAAGGGCGTTGCGGGCCTCGATGGACCGGTTCGGCCTTCTGCCCCTAGCCTGAACCCCCGGCTCCCTGCCGCACAGGTATCCCCAACTGGTCTTTTCGCCCCCGCTGAGGACGTGGGTGATCCTGCAGGTGTTCTCGCAGCCCCTGCAGATCGTCTCACGCACAGAGACATCGGGGATGACAAACCCCTTGAAGGCCGTTTCACGCCCGATCTTGTCCCTGGTCAGCAGCGCGGCGCCGTACGCCCCCATGACATGGCTGAAGGGCGACACCATGATTTCCGCGCCGGTGAGCTGTTCGAGGGCCGCCACCAGGCCCTTGTTGCGGGCCGTCGCGCCCTGGAACACGATCCTTTTGCGGGAATAGGGGCGGTGGCCAACCACCTTACCGAGATAGTTCTTGAAGACCGCGAGCAGGACGCCCGCCATGATCCTCGAGCGTGGGAGCCCGGAGGCGAGCTGGCGGGTGATCTCCTGGTTCATGAACACCGTGCACCGGTCCGAGTTGGGAAGCGGCGTTACCCCCATGACCATGGGCCCGATCTCGTCGAGGTCCATGCCAAGCGTTCTGGCCTGCTCCTCCACGAACGACCCGGTGCCTGCGGCGCAGACGTAGTTCATGTTCACGTCCACGATGCGGCCGTCTGTTAGCCGGATGAATTTGGCGTCCTGGCCCCCGATCTCGAAGATGGTCTCAGCATGTGCGTCGAGGGTCAGCGCTCCCTTGGCATGGGCCGAGATCTCGTTGACGATGAGGTCGGCGCCGATCACCATGCCCACGAGCTTCCTGCCCGAACCCGTGGTGCCGCAGCCGCGGATCGTGCAGCCGCTTCCGGTATCGTCCATGACCGTTCGGATGCCCTCGAAGATATGCCGCACCGCCTCCACCGGGTTGCCTGCGGTCCGGGTATAGATGTCCAAGCGGATCCCCCCTTCCTCATCCGTGAGGACGGCCTTGGTGGACGTCGAGCCAACATCCACCCCGAGGTAGCCTCGCACGGACTCACCCCTGTCCAGGTCGTGCCAGACCTCGTTGCCGAGGACATCGACGCGGCGGACCATTTCCGTCTCCGGGAAGGTGCTCCTCTTCAAGGCAAGGGGTTCGAAGGCATCCATACCTGCAGCCGGTTCCCGGTATTCCCTGAGCATCGCCTCAAAGTCCTTGGCGGCCAAGCCGTTCCGGCGGGCATCGAGGCAAAGTCCCCTGGCGCGGGTGAAGGCCGGAGTGTCGGAAATGGTGATGCGGGGGAACGCCATCCTCAGGAAGTGGCGGACATGAGGGTTGGCCAGGAGGCCTCCCGTGGCGAGCATATCGCTGCCGTCCGGCAGGTCTCCTCCGAACACGCTCTTGAGGCTGGATAGCACAAGCCCGCGGCACAGGCCGTTGTACATGGCATGGGCGCTCCGCCCTTCCTGCTGCAGGTGGATGAGGTCCGTCTTGGCGAACACGGCGCACCGCGTGGCCACCAGGGGGGCATCTTCCATGATGGGGATCTCTTCCAGGCCGGAGAACTCGAGGCCGAGCCTGAGCATCTGCTCATCGAGGAACGACCCCGTCCCGGCGGCGCAAGCGGGGTTCGTCCGGTACAGGAGTATGCCGCCGTAGTCGTCGTAGTGCACCAGTTCGATCTTTTCCGCCCCGAAAACGAGCAGAGACCGGTGGGGGTAGTGTTCCTTGAGGTACCCTATCTCGGAGAGCAGCCCGTCCCTGCGCCAGAGACCCACCCCGTCGCCGCCCAGCGACCCGGATATACACACCGCTCCGGGCGCCGGGAGCAGACGTTCCATCTCATCCCGCACAGTCCTGGCAGGTGAGCCTCCATGGTGGACGGAGCGGGAATACAGCACATTGCCGGAGAAGTCCTCATGCCAGAGCTTGATGTACGAGCTTCCTGCATCGATGCCGAGATAGCTCAAGGGATACCTCCATCGTCATGTCAAGGGCCATAGCATTCCAATGAAGGTAGGAATACCACAGCACGGCGTCCGGATCAATCCGACTGTTCGGACAGCCGGACGCTCAGCGCTGTGCTGTGTCCGGCATCCGTGGTGCGGGTGAAATCGGAGCTGGATAGTATTCAGGAGCAAAGACTGTTTGAAACCTCAGGCGAATGTGTATATGAGAAGAGCCGTAAGGAGACAGCATGCCGAAACAGCCGGCCTCACCACAGGTAGTCGAAGCCATCCGGGAAAGGATCCTCACCGAGGCGTTGTCCATCATCAATGAGGAGGGCTACGCGAACCTGAGCATGCGAAAGCTCGCTAGACGGCTCGGGGTGACTGCCAAGACGATCTACAACTATTATTCCAACAAGGATGAGCTCTACCTCATGGCCCTGATCGAGGGATTCCAGGACCTGACGGAGCAGTTCCGGGCTGCGTACAGGTCGTCCGGGGACCCCGTGGAAAGACTCCGTGCCGCCCTGCATGCCTACGTGGACTGGGGCATCGAGCACAGGCACTCCTACAACATTATGTTCAGCATGGACACCCCGAAGTACGCCGACTACATGGGCACGAGGATGGAGCAGATCGCCGAGAGACAGAACAGGATCGCCCTCCAGGTGGCGGAGATCGCAACCGCGATCCTCACCGAGGTGGCCACCCGCAACGGAAGCCTGGACCCCGATGACGTGCCGTACCGTCTTCTCCATCTCTGGAGCACCCTGCACGGCATGGTATCCCTCTACATCAGCCGGGTGACCCTTGAGGTCTGGGACCTCCAGGGCGCCATGGACAGGATCCTCGATGATGTGCTCCGGCCGTATACCTGTGAACGGCCGACAGGGAATCATGCTTGATCTTTAAGGTCAACGGTGTTACTCTTTTAATGCACCGAAAGACCATGCAATCGGCATAGGGGGAAGCATGCTGAATCCGTGGGACAGACAGACTGCAGGCCTGGACGGCCTGAAGCTCCCTCCGGTAACCCAGATCGGAATGGTGGTGCCGGACCTCGGCGCAGGCGTCGACTTCTACCGGGGATTCCTCGGCATTTCGAAGTGGTACCGCACCGTGATCACCGAGTGCCGCTACACCTTCCGCAACCGACCCATCGACATCCGTCTCGACATTGCGGTGGGGTATTCAGGCAGGACACAGGTGGAGCTTATCCAGGTGTTCGGCAGCGATGACAATATCTATTACGCGTATCCCGGAGAGGCCGGATTCGGATTCCACCACTTCGGCGTGGTGGTGGACGACCTGGAGAAGGCGAAACGCACGATGCAAGACCGCGGCTTTCCCGCACTCCAGGAAGGGACCCTGAAGTATGCGGGCGGCGGTAAGACAAGGGTCGCCTACCTGGACACCATGGAGAAGGCCGGCATGATCCTGGAGCTCATCGAGACCAAGGCCTTCGGCATCAACCTCGGCATGCCGGAGTGGCTCGTCAGCCTCGGCCGCATAACGGGCGATACCATGACCATGGACGCAGGGTGGGGGGGACGGTCGTGAAAAGCTTTGACGCAAAGATGATCTACATGACCGGAGGCTCCAGCGGCATCGGTCTGGAGATGGGAAAGATCTTCGCCGCCGAGGGTGCGGACCTGCTTCTCATCGCACGTAATGAACAGAAGCTCGATGGGGCCCGGCTGGCCATGGAAGGGCTCCGGCGCCGCGGGTCGCAGAAGGTCGGGGTGATGTCCGTGGACGTCGCGGACAGGACCGATGTCGAGCAGAAGATGAAGACCGCGCTGAAGGAATATGGAGCGCCGGATATCCTCGTCTGCAGCGCCGGCATCAACAAGTATGCCGACCACTTCGACAACATCACCCATGAGATGTTCGACGAGGTGATGAAGACCAACCTGTACGGGCCCCGCACCATGATCCACACCCTGTTGCCCGCCATGAAGCCCAGGAAGTCCCACGTAGTGGTCCTCTCCTCGGCCGCAGGCCTCTTCGGGATGTTCGGCTACACGGCCTACGGGACGTCCAAGGCAGCGCTCCTTGGCCTGTGCGACAGCCTGCGCTACGAACTGAAACCCATGGGGATGAAGATCACCGTCGTCTGTCCGCCCGAGGTCGATACCCCCATGAACATCGACGAGGCGAAGACGCTGCCGGTCGAAGGCAGGGCGGTCAAGAGCCTCGGGGGATTCCTGACCCCGGAATACGCGGCAAAGGTCATCGTGAGGGCCGTTGCCAAGGAACAGTACCTGTTCATACCAGGGGCATCCACCCGCTTCCTCTATCTCCTGCACCGACTGAGCAATGGTGGGCTTACCCGGGTGACCTCCGATGCGACCATCTGGATGGCACGCAAGAAGATGGGAAAATGAGCTGAACCGGCAGGGTCCGGTCGGGTGGCGACACCCCCGGCCGTTCAACCGGGAGGAAGGAGAAAAAATGCCAGGGGACCGGTGGGTGTTACTGCGCAGGGTTGAAACGTACGACCCGGCGGCCATGGACGCGGTTGTCAGGGAAGGGTTCGAGCTGCTCGGGCAAAGGCCCGAGGGCCGGGTGCTCATCAAGCCCAACGTGGTCTTTGCCAACAAGAACTACTCACAGCACGCCTTCACCTATCCCGACCTGGTGGGGACCGTGGCGGACCGGGTGCGTTCATTTCCAGGGGTCGCG
>Ga0209203_1000859_pt1 | contig 24050 bp, 35 predicted proteins | sample AD_UKC109_MetaG_FD_184423 | JGI IMG/M metagenome (GOLD analysis project Ga0209203, IMG submission 184423) | Active sludge microbial communities of municipal wastewater-treating anaerobic digesters from Hong Kong - AD_UKC109_MetaG (SPAdes)... | ecosystem: Engineered > Bioreactor > Anaerobic >... | reverse complement strand
GGGCTTCATTATGCTTTCCACAAGGATATAGGCCAGCACCACAATTATGATTGCAAATACGATGTTGAGAGCCGTTTTCATATCTTTTCTGATCGATTGTTGAATAACTTTGTGCAAATTTAAAAATTTTATTTTATGGTAAATATACCACAATCAGAATTTTTATGTTATTGATAATGTGTTATTACGCTTTTTAGCGTATTGTTGTTTTGTGTATGTAATTCGTATATTTGTATAGAAACTGTATATGTTATGGCACGTAAATACACCTTCAATTTTATTGCGCTGGGTAGTGAGCATAAGACTTATCTAAGGTACTACTGTCGAAATGAGACGCTAAATATACCACTTGATTTGGAATTATCAAAGGAGCAGTTACAGCAACTTAATGATGGTACGCTGGGTGGAATGATACAGAAGGTGTGCTATCAAACTAAGAATAAATATGTTACGCTTGTTGAAACTCTTAATTTAAAAAATAATCATTATCCCACGCCAGCAGAGATACGTGAATATCTGGCTGTGACTGAAAAGGCACTTGAAGTTAATTACATCATACGTAAGTACTTATCAACATTGCGTGTTAAACCCAATACCAAGCGTATCTACTCATATGCTCTGGCAAGGTTTGAGCAGTATTGTAATATGAATATGAGAACAGCAACTATACGTACCTTAGTTAGTCGTAAGACTGTTGATGAGTATGAAAGGTTTTTATATGATAATGCCAAAGCACGTAAGAAAAGCATTACTGCCATCAGTGTTCATAACTACCAGCAGATACTAAAAAAGTTCTTAAATTTTGTTGCTAATGAATATCAATTACCAGAAGTTGATTATACATTACACGTGCCAGATATGTCATCAAAGTGGCATATACCCAAAGAAGATTTTGATAGACTATTACAGCATAAACCAACAACAACAAAGCAAAGGGAATGCTTAGAGATATTGAAGGTGAACCAACATATTGGAATGCGTATTGGTGACTTATTAAAAATTGATAAGGATAATATCACCTTTGATGATGATGTTGCTTACATCAATTTTCGTGAAGGTAAAAAGGGTGTTGATAGGACAGTAGTAATTGCTGATAGAACTGCTATTGATATTTTAAAAAGTTATAGTGGTTGGAGTATTGATAATAGGAACACATTCAATTATGTTCTCCAAAGTATAGCAAAGAAGGTATTTGAAGATGAAACTGTAAAAATTTACACAAACAATAGCACCACTGATGATTTTGTTGAAGTAAAAAAATCTGATGCTATTTCTTCACACGCTATTAGACGTTATGCCATTGCACGTAATATTGTTAATTATGGTATTGATGTTGCACGTTCACTTTCTGGTCATACAGACTATCAAGTTATCACAAGACACTATGCACAATATATCAACAAAGAAGATTTAAAAAATAAATTATTGAAAAAAAAGTGAAAATATTTTTCAATTCTTATGACTTTTCTGAAAATTGAACGTATTTATATTTGAACTTTCGTTTTAAAAAGCCATTTTTGTTTATGTTTTTAGGGTGCTGTTTTCCCCAGCACCTTTTTTTATTATAAAATATTTGTACCTTTGATGCGTTATTATAAAAAATTATTACTATGACAACATCAGAACTGGCTGTAGCAACAAAAGAAGTATTAATGAAAAAGCCTAACAAGGGTGCACAATTCAAAGCATTTGCTAATGCTATGGGTAATGATTATCCAGATTTTGTTAAGTGGTGCAACAAGACTGTAGAAGCAACCAAAGCAAAGTTAATTTCAGAACTTGAAGCAGAGATAAAACGAATTAAGGAAATGTAATTAAGCACCCTTTAGTTAAAAAAAAAGATGGTTATATGCCATCTTTTTTATTTTGGAATAGTGTCATTGCACCACCACCAAGTATAATTGTCACCAGACTGTAAATAATGATGTCTGGCACATTTATTCCACACAAGGAGCATATTACTACTGCTGTGAATACAACCATCGCAAATAGGCTTAAAAAGCGTTTTGATGACAATCCAGAACCAGCAGTTAGTAACCTTTCAAAGAATGACATATTATTTTTCAGTTTTCAAGTCATCAATTTTATTTTCTATCCTATCCAGTGTAATATATATTCTATCCACATCTGACTGATTTGCTTTCTTTTCCAGTATTAATGTATGCTGTGTTACTTGTTCTCTTACAGTGGCTGCTTTTGCTGACAATGTTATTAATGCACCCATAAGTGTTATAAGTAAGGGTACAGTAAATACTATCACCCATTGTGGTACTTGTATACAACTTTTCAATTTTTCAGTCATTGTCATTCTATTAAGCCTTTAATTATTAATTATTGAAGGTAGAATAGTATAATAATCACTAATTATTGTATATACATTATCACCATTTTCAATATATATCTCATATTGGTATACATTAGGTTCAATTACATTTACTGATGCTGGAATAGTAAATGATGTTGTACCACTGGCACTAATTGTACTTCCAGTAGTTGAATAGTAGCCAGTAGAACCAGTCATAATCTTTATATGTGGTGTGTATAATGATAATGTGATATCACTATCAGTGCTAACATTGGCTGTTAAAAGCAAAGTATTATATTGATATACTTGTATAGGATTACTCATCTTATTATTTTATTATAAATACAATAATTTCTTTATAAAATTTCTCTTACAGATACATTATCTATTGTACCAGTAAAATTACTTGATGGATAAAATTGAAGTTTTTTTGTGCTTGCTGAACAAGGAATTATTATCCTTTCATAATGTCCTATAACTGTCCTTGGAGATGAATATGTTCCAGAACAAGCACTACAAACATCTCTAATTCCACCAGCAGATACTGATACTACATCATATGTCACTCTATATTTCTTTCCATATTCAAGTATCTCAGCATTGTGTGTGAGAGAAGTTAATGTATCTGTAGCAGAAGCCACCCCATCTACCAATATCCATCCATCATTAAAAGTCCATCCATCGCTTGAAGAAAAATCTCCATTTACTATTAACTCATCTCCAAGAACATCATTTGTAACCTCTTTTATATTAGATTTCCAATATTCAATTATTTCATACCAAGCAGTTCTCTGCTCTTCTGTAAATGATTTTCCTAACCAAAAAGTGCTTGTTGATATATTATGTCTTGCGACTGTATTATTATAGGCTCTATATCCCCCAAGAACTAAACCAAGGTCTGGCATAGCAACTGAATTAGTATAGCCAAATGTATTAGTTGATGGTGCTTTATATATTCGAATGCTATCACTGCTATTTCTTTCAGCATAATATAAATTCGCACCTGCTGCTCCATTCCAAACCTTCCAAGTATTTGCATTAATAAATGCCCAAGGTCTCAATGCTGCAATTTCTAATGTTCTAAACGATATTGATGCAGTATAGGCAGCATTACTTGCTCCAAAGTTATATGATAGTGTTTCTTCCATTGATAAATCATCAAGTGAGAATGCTAAGTCATCGAGTGATGCTGATAAACAATCTGTTAATGGTATAAAATTAAGGTCTAAGTAGTTTCCATATCTTGTCGTTGATAAACCAAAGCCAGCAACCAATAGTGCACCATCTATATTTGTAGCATCGTGTGCTGAATTCTTCCAGTCAAGAAGTGATGCTTGTTCAGTATGTAAATCCCATTTATGGAATTTATCTGTAATATCCCAAATACCAGCAGTCTTTAAATCAGTAATTGTTTTATCAATTAATTCTTTCAGTGCTGTTGATGGTTCTACTGTCATACGTGCAAATAATGCAGTTGCTTCTGCTGAATATGATGATATTATTGGTGATAAATAAACATCATTTATATTACCAATTACAGTTTTATTTGTTATTCTGCCAGTAATCTCATTTCTGGTGATATTTCCAGAAGGGTTATTATTTAATATGTTTCCATTGAATTTAAGCATAATAATAAATTTTAAAATAGTGTATCATATAATTCATAAGTAATGTAGTTTGTAGCATCAAAGCAGTTTGTACATTTACTTTCGCTTAGTGAGTTAAAACAGTCACTATAATATCCATAGGTCACTACTTGCTGCATTAAGTCATTTAATCCACATATATCTGTAAAATCTACATAGTAACAACCAGCACTTACATTACTCCAACTAATTTGTGTCATACTATCAGTACTTATACTACAAGTACATACTGTATTTCCAGCACAGCATTTTAAATACACATCGCCAGTCATACATCCACTGCCAACACACCAATATGCATCAATATCTATATCAATAGTTGCTGGTGGTGGTGGTGTGCTTATTCCAATTGATATTGGTGAACCACCCAATGTTAATATCCTATTATTTAATGTTATTATTCCCATAATTTTATTCTATTAATAAATTTCCACAAGTATATGATTGTTGACTTATTGGTGTTCCTTTACAGAAGCAACTATCTGGTGCTACAGCAGAAACACATATATATGAACTGACTGGCTGCAGTGTTGTATCTGTAACGTGTTTTACAGCACAAGTAACAATACATACACTATCACCTTGTGTAATTGGAAAAGTCCAGTTACCATTGCAACTCACAGCATTGGCAGTAACAAGACAGCAACTACATTTAATACTGCCATTACAGCAAATTCTTGCAACCATTGTTCCAGTTCTTTCACCTACACCACCCCTTGATAAATTCCAATAAAATGTAGGACATACTGTTTCACCAGCAGATAATGCTGCAGATACTACAATATAACTACAAGTACATTCACTAAGTGCAGTACCATTAGGACAAGTTGATGATATTGTTGTAAAATACAAACATTTATAAGTTACAGCAGTAGTATAACCATAAAAATCACTCATACAATATGGTGATGAAAAACCAGCATTAACACCAAGTGCTGTTAAACATTTTGGTGGTGTTGCATTTCCATCAACAGCACAACTAATACTGCTACAAGTCTGTAATGTATTATCTAAGATTGCAATATTTCCAGATGCTGGCATTGCCATAATTAATATCCATAAGTTTTTATATTCGTTATTTCTTTTTGAAGTTGATGTATTGCCTCTACTAATACTGGTACTATTTTCGCATAATCTATACCAAGCATACCATCTTCACCAGCATACACAACTTCTGGTATTACCTTTGCAACATTTTGTGCTATCATTCCCATTCTACATTTTTCAGTTTCATCATTACATAATTTATAATATACACCTTGTAGTCTATCAACAACGCTAATAGCATTATATATTGGCATAATATCTTTTTTACATCTACAGTCAGATGAAGCCACATAGTCAGTTGCCCAAGCACATCCACAAACACATAAACCACCAGCAGTAGTAACTGCTTTAATACTTGTGCTGTTATATAAATTACAATGACAGTGACCAGCACCACTACCAACAAAACAAGATGCAGAAACAGAACCAGATGCTTTTACATCACCACAAACATCTATTTTAGTATCACCAGTAGTTTTACCAACAAATAAACATTTTGTTGAAGGAATATAAACATTACCACTTGTATCAACACCTAATGTAAGTGAATTACATTTATATAATCCTAAAAATGGGTCAGCAACACCAGTATAAAAATAATTACCTTGTGTACATATCCAACCAAACTGCATTGTGCTACCATTTTGCCTAATAGCAGCATTTGTATTTAATCTTAAAAAACATCCAGATGGTATATTAATATCACCACATACACAAAGTCCAGTACTCATTGTACACGCTTTAATACTTGTGCTATTATATAAATTGCAGTGATAATGTGATGCTGATAATGATGATAATGACATACCAGTTATTGTACTACCAGTATACCATAACAATTGACCAGCATCAAGATTGGTGCTTATATCAATACCAGCCTTATTACACCAAGTAGAGCCAGTATATATTAATATGTGTCCACTGGCTGGTGAACTTATAACAACATCTGTTAAATCATTTAGTGCTGAAGCACCACCACCAGAACCAGTACAATATGGTACACTACATATTGTACCACCAGTATACATTAAAATCTGTCCTTCTGTTAAATTAGCACATATATCAGTTGTTGACATATTGCACCACGTACTGCCAGTATACATAAGAACTTGTGCGTTTGATGGACTGGTAATTTCTACATCTAATAATTCGTCAAGACAAGCAGCACCACTAACACCAGTGCTACCAGTATAGGTACTTCCACAGCCAATAGAAAAACTACCAATAATACTTGTTGTTGGTGTTTGTCCATCCCTTCTTATAGGAAGTAATTTATTTTCTGTTATATTAAGTGCCATATTATTCTATACTATCTCTGCTACTTGCTAATTCTATCATTTCTGCATTATAACTTTCATAATAATCATTATAAGTTCCACTAACAATATAAAATTTTCGTGTACCCATATAATTACTATCTTTAATTAAATACAAATCAATATCAGTTAAATAATTTTTTACATCTAATGAACCAGATAATTTAAAACGTGGTTGTTTATATTGGCTTATAATTGACTGTAATATTAATTTTGATGTATTATAAGCAGTACCACCAGTTTCTGCAGTACTTCTTATTAATCCACTTGCATTCATACCAATATTAGTTTGCATATCTGTTTTGAATGCAGCACGACTATTACCATAAGTACCAATACCAGTTGTTGTTTTTATTTCCAATGGACTTTTACCAGTAAGATTTGGTGATATTGTAACCTTAGTATTTATACCATCATTACCAGTTACATTTCCAGTTCTACTATCAATTACTTCTACTTTTACATTTTTAAGTAAAACATAATATAAGTATGTTGTAGGATATGATTGTGACACGAAATATGTTGTTAGATTATCATAAAATTCAACAAATATATTACCTTGTATTAATTCATCATAATCAGTGCTGCTGCTATTTGGTGAAAATGGAACAATAATGCTATAGTTTGTCCATTTATCACTAATATTTGATTCCAATACTGTTTGCCAAGTAGTTCCTTCTTCAATTAGTAAGAAAGGATTATAGTCAGTACTTGCTGTAAAACCAGTAGTCCAACTATTAGTTGATGACTTATAATATTTATTACCAACCTTAATTGTGTAAGGTATTTTTACCCAATTTATTTGATGACTTGTACCAGAAATAAATATATTATATGTGTTGGCTCTGGTTTGTACATAAGCATCAAATGATAATTTAATAGATAAATTATTATCCATTGTTACGTTGCTGAATGGAAAGGTGTAATTAATGTAGTTGGCTTTCTCAGTTAAATATATAAAATATATTGGTGCTGAGTTTTCAGTTTCTCGTATACCAGCGTAATTACCACCAGCGAGAAAATAAAATACACCATCATTATTCCAACCATCATATTCAACAGTGGAATTTCTATAATAATCCCCAGATGTTTTTCCAGTAATATATGTAAAACTACCCTCAACTAACCAGTTATCAACATTATTAAAATCATATGTATATTCACTGAAGTTATAAGGATTATATTTTATTTGCACTTCATTATATGCTGGAACAATATCTAATTTTGCACCAGTTTCAAACCAATTAAAAGTTGATGCACTTAAATCAAGAACACCACCAAAGTCTGCTGCAACATCTGCATCATATCCAACTGGTGATGTACCATATTCGTGCCCAATACTAACATCATTTAAATCTATTGGGTCATACATATAAATAGTACTACCCTTAAATTTAATTACCATTCCTAACCCAGAAGCAATGCTATCTAATACTTGTCTACAAGACATTGGTACGCCACTTTCATCAATAAAATTTTCTTGTGGTAGACTTAGATGTAAGAAGATGTTTCTACTATAATCTGCTATTCTGTAATTAGTAACATAATATAATTTATCAAATGATATATTTATTTTATTTAATATATTACCAAAGATTGTACTTAAATTGGTTGTACCAGTATAATATGTGCTTCCAGTAGTATTATAATATGGTATTGTGTCAAGTACAGCCATACCATCATTAGCATATAGTGTAATTGGTGTTAGATAAGATGCACTGTAGTTTTCACTGTAAATTTCTGAGTTTATAAAACCTTGCCATATTAAATTAGTACCACTATTACCATTATAAATTTTTAAAATATATTCTTGTGGATTTTCTGTAAATAAATCTAATAATGTTAAAGGTGTAGCAAATATCTTGATTGATGCACCACTGCCAAGTGTAGGTGTATAAATATTATTTACATTACCTTCAAAGGATATTTCTAATGGATTATCTACACCTTCAAGTTCAGTAATAGTACCACCAGTATAGCCATCTTGAAGTATATCAATTGTGGTTGTACTGTTGCTTATTCTTTTATATTGAATACGATATTTTACAGCGTATGCCATTATCTGTAACTATTTGTTCTTCTATTGTAATTATTTAATACACCTACTAATTGTGTTCCATCAATTCTAAACACTACTTCACCAGTTCCAGCACCACCAATCATTTCTTTTAATTTTGACAGTGGTGTTATTACTTCTGGATTTGAATGTGCATTTGGATATTCCCCAACCATTGCTACAGTAGGAGAACTTACAATACCACCCTTTGCAAATTCTGGTACTTTTGTTTCCCACAATGCAAGCAAAGCACCAATACCAATTGATGCTGTTATTAGACCCACAATACCTTTCTTTGCTTCACCAGCAATCATACCAGCAATTGCTTCAGCAAGCATAGCATTTATAATCTGTTGAATACCTTTTAATGCAGTTGTAACAACACCTTTAAAACCAGCCTCAGTACCAGCAAATAAATTTCCAAACGCACCAGTTAAATTACTTATAGCAGAAGGTAATACTTGTCCAATAATATCTTGCATATCAAGAAGTGGCTTCTTAATGGCTTCAACTTGTCCTTTCATTTCAACAAGTTTAGTTGTATCAATTGTTGATATTGCTAATGATATACCTTCAAATGCATTAGCAGTAGTAACAGCAGCAATTGGAAGTTCACGTTCAATTTCAACTTGTGCTTTTAATGCGTTGTTTATTTGAACTTGCTTTTCAAGGTATTCACGCTGTGCTTTTAAGTATGCATTCTTTTCAGCATTTATTTGTACATATAGTTCAACTTCTTTTTCAGTATCAGCACGTGAGTTATTACCCATAGCGTTCTGACTTTTTACAATTTCATATTCTTCTTTTGCTACTCTAACTTTCTCATTCATCAAAGACAGTTCAAGTGCTTTTGCTTGTGTTATTGCTTTCTGTCTTTCTTGTGCTGGTAGTTCTTGATTCCAAGCAATTAATTTTAAATCATTTATTTGTGTTGTTACTTCACTTTCTCTTTTCTTTAATTCAAGTTTATCTTTCCATAACTTATTTTCACGTTCAGCATAACCAACTGCTTCTTTAGCATCTTCTTTAATTTCTTGAAGTAAGCCACCTTGAAAGGCTTCTTTAAGTTTTGCACCAGCCTCTTTAAATTTTCCTTCAAACACTAATGACACTGCTTCGCCAAGTAATTGAACACGTACAAGAATTGCATTGAAAGTACCTTTCATAAACCCCATAACCTTTGCAAGTTTATTGCTACCTTCTTCAGTACCTTTCAAGTAACTCATAAGTGCTGCAAAAGCAGTTCCCAATGCCACAACGATAGCACCAATACCAGTTGATATTAAGGCTGTTTTAATACCATTTATGGCTGGTATCATATTTTTGAATGCTGTAACACCACCTTGTGCTACTTGTGCAACACTACCCAATTGTCCAGATAATCCACCAAGAATACCACCTAATGGTGCAAATGCAGTTCCCATTGTCTTGCCAGCAGTCTGCACACCATCAGTTAATGCTTTGGTAGATTTCTTAGCCTTATCTACACCTTTATCAAAGCCAGCAGCATTTAGTGTAAGTGTTGTAAGAAGTGAAAATTTTGACATATTAAACTATTTTACTTAAATACCATTATCTTGTTGTTATAATACACCAGCAACTTTCAGCATATCCAATTTAAGTTTTTCAAGTTCTTCTGGTGTTTTTGGCTTCATTGATATTGGTACATCTTCCCAACTGAAGGTAATTAAGTCTTGTGGCTTTTTAAGTTTATCACTATAAGGTAATGAATATATATATGCCAGCCACCTTGTTCTTTCCCACTCATCTTTATATTTGTTGTTATATGCTAACATGATAGCATCAACTTCAAATTCAGACATAGTATATAGAAAATATTCTGGTGGTACGTGACACTGACCAACAACAATACCATATAGTTCTTTTATGGTTATTGCTTTTTCGTTACTTTTTTTTTGTTGGGTTCTGCTGGCACTTGTGCTAATAGATAATCATTGAATACATCTACAGCATCTTGATGTTCATCAAGAAGTTCAATAAATTCATTGAAGTTGTAATTAAAATGAATATTACCAGCACTTAAAATACAATAGAATAATGTTAATAAATCAGTAACATTATCCTTCATTTCATTTATTCCACGTCCAGTAATTTCTTCAAATTTTAATAATGATGCGTAAGATTTTTTTACCTTGTATTCAACATCAGCGATTTTAATAATAATTTCATTCATATTATTCTATTTTAATATAAATACAATAAAAAGTATAAAAAAAACAAAGGGTAGTTATGAAACTACCCTTTGCACACCAAATAAAACAATACAAATGAACACCAAAGAAAATTAGGTTATTGTTAATTCACCAGTACCTTCGAGACTGATTGAATATGTTGACATAGCGTTGTCATCAGCACTAAGTTCAAGTGCTGTAATAATTGCAGTACCACTGAAGTATTTATAGTTAGTATCAAGTGTATGGAATGGTTTTGTTCCAGTTACCTTAGAGAATACAACATTTACAGCAGTCTTAGTTTTCATATAATTGAACAAGTCTTCAACACTATTAGTATTACCAGTTAGTGCATATGATGTTAAACCATCAGTTGATGCATTCCAAGCGAACCTTACTGCTTTCTTACTTACCCAATCACCATCATCTTTTGAAGTTGTTTCAACTGATGTAGTACTGATTGAAAGTTTTGAACTTGTTGAAAATGCACAAGGGTATTTAGTAGCACCAGATGATAAAAGTATCATCATTTCACCACCATATACGAGTTTATTTGTTTCTAATGCCATAGCAATGATATTTTATATATATAATTATTTCTTATTTCTTTTAAATACAAACTTCCTTCATTTTTTTTTATTAAACTGACAGTATATTATAAACTAACTTCTGCATATAAGCACCATCAGCATAAAATTCATCAACACTATCAAGTGTTATGTCCTTTACATTTATACTACCAATAGTACCATTGTAGTTCTCTACTGCATTATTTACAGCATTTGCTACATCAATACTTTCAGTATAGTCATCACTAATTACTGTTATTATACCCATTGTTAATTTATAGACTGCATCATCTTTACTATATTCTGGGTTTGTTCTTCTTTCAAATATAACCATTGGAAAGGGTGTGTTCTCTGGCATTACAAGTGGATATATACGTGTTCCAGTATAACCAGTAACAGATGAGTGTGCCAGTAAATAATATATTGCTTTACTTATATCTATCATTTTGCGACTAATTTTAAATTAAATACAATTATTTAAACCATTCATCAATTTTAAATACTGGCTTATTTGATTTTGAATGTGCTTCTTTATGATGTTTTTCACATAGTCCTTCAAGATTTTCAACATCAAATCCAATTTTTTGTTTTTCAGTTATTGTCTCTACTGATGATAATGGTATTTTGTGATGTACTTCAACAGCACTTACAATTTTTCCTTCATTTTTACAGCGTATGCATAAAGGATTATTTTGTAAAAAAGTTAGTCTTAAATCACGCCAACGTTTTGTATTATATACATATATATGATTTAGTAGTTTTGACTTTTCAGTATTTTTTACTTTTTTTTGCTTATTACTTTTATTTAAATTTATAGTTGGCATTATTTATTGTACTTATCTACTGTCTTCTTTAATGATTCAAGTATTGCATTATTTACACCATTTGCTGCTTCTTGTTCTTTTCTTTTTACAGCACTATAAAACCAGTTTTTTTCTTCCACTGCACCAGTCTTATGAACAGCCTTGCTTTTCTTTTGTATATATTCACGTTCTTTTGTTCCCCATTCAATCCATCTGTACTTATATCCAAGTGTTGTTAAACCAACTTTTACACCAATAGCACGCTTCATATTTTCAATTTTAAAAGCCTTATTGAAGTCTCTATAACCAGTCTTACTTTTGTTTTTCTTTACAGACTTAAAAGATGATGTTGCTTCAGACTTAATAACTTGTGCTGCTTTACGCATACCAGCCATTACAATTTTGTTTTGTACTGCTGGTACAAGTTCTCTAAATAGTTTCATCAATTCTTTATCATTGGTGAATACAATATCAATATCATCATACTGCTTTGCCATTATTCATTTATTTTCTTACAAGTAATCTGTAAGCCATCTTTATATCCAATTGGTGATATGTTTTCAATTGTATACATATCATCACCAAAGCCAATACGCATTGTTGGTGTTATTGTGCTTCTATAGTAAGTAATAAATATTACATTATATGATGTAAATATTTCATTATTATCAATAGATTTTGAACCACCATTATATTTTACTGCTGCACGTAATTGCATCACTTCAGTATATGTTTCATCTTCACTACCAAAGTCACCTTCTTTTACAGTAGTAAGTTCATATACTTTTATTACGTGTCTTAAATCACCTATTATCATTTTATAATATTTTATAAATTATTATATTATTTTATAATAAAATCCTTATACCAATCAAGTAAGAACTTATAACTATAAGGTAATTCAGATGGTGTTGCAAATGCAACAATATTTCTATTTACATAGAAGTGACTTGCAAGCATCAGAATAGCGTGTTCTATGCTTATTGGTACTGTTGTTCCAGTGTAACCAGTTGTAATACTATTTCCAGAAGGGTAGAAGCCAGATGTAAGAATATCATTACCTAAGTAATTGTAAGTGGTTTGTAGTGCTACATCAAGACACTGCTGTAATATTGCATCATCATCATTGAATGTATTTTCAATATTTAATTGACGCTTTAATGTTGATATATTTACTGCCATAATATTAGAATTTATCTTAAATACAATAAAAAAGCCACCACAATATGTGATGGCTCTTTTGAATATATAATGACTAAGTATTTATGTCAATTAAAAGTTTGCATATGCAAATGATGCACTTCTACGTGCTTTTCCATCAAAGTAAGCATTTACAATTATTCTTACTTTTCCATTTACTGCTTGTGAGTAAGGGTCTACTGTTATATCCAAGCCACCCCACTGTCCAATAAGTAAATCACTCATTACACCAAAAAGAACACCTTTCTTAGTTGAATTGATAGTTGGCATATTTGAAGTTACATAGAATGGGAAGCCATTTATTAATGTACCTTCAGCGATAAATCTACCAGAACCACTATCTTTTGAAGTTGTCTTCAAAGTTCCAAGTGATGTAGGATGAAGCAAATATGCAGCACCATTTTTAAGTGCGTTATTTGCAGATACTGCACTCTCAAGTGCAACAATTGAACTCCAAGTTGCAGCAGTTGATGTGTAAGATGCACCATAAAATACACCAGCAGGTTGTGTTGTATTACCAGATGCAGCACCAAGCAAAGTTGCTTCAAGTTTGTCCATTATTGAACCAATTAAATCGTTTCTCAACATATTTTCTGCAGCAATGCTATCTTGAATTAAGAACTGCTTGCTGATGTCAATATAAGTTGTTAGGCGTTTAGGTGACAATGTGATTTCACTGAATTCCAATGCACTAATGGTTGCTGCTTCAACTTCAGTTTTCCAGTTTGCTGCTGCACCAGTTCCAAGTACTGGTATTGATACATCACCAACAAGTCCACTAAGCAATTGTGCACCACTCTGTACAAGGATTGAATTCGCACGTAAGTAAGGAAGTAATCCAAATTTATCTTCACCCACTATTTCTTGTCCTTCAGTTGCAGTACCAGCAAGTATTTCATCTGCTCTAAATTCTATTGGCAATGCTAATTGACCACGATATGTTAATCCAGCCTTTCTGAATTCGTTTTTACCAGCCTCTAATGCAGCCAATGTTGCATCAGTATAATTGCGACCTTCTACAATGTCACGTATACTTCTAAGTAATGAAAAGTTTTCCATATTTTTATTTATAATATTAATATTATGTTTCTTGTTATTATCTTTATTTTGTCTTTCATCAATTTCTTTATCAAGTTCTTCAACTTCTTTCTTGATGTTTTCAAATGCAGTTATTTCAACAGCACTTAATTTACGCTGTTCTGTTTCACCAACAGATATAATATTTGACATATCTGCAAATTTTTCTTTGCGCTTTTCTATTAATTCGACAACTGTCATAATTTCTTATTTTATTTAAATACTATTATTTTTCAAAAGTTTTTATAATATCATTGAACTGTTTATAATATTCTTCCAGTTCTTTCTTTTTTGCATCTGCTTTTTCTTGTTCTTCCTTCTCACGTTTTTCTTTTTCTTCCTTCTCTTTCTGTTCTTTAAGTTCTTCTTGCTGCTTTAATTCATCAAGTCCACGCTTATTTACAGATGTTGCTTCATATGCTGGAAAAACAACAATTGAAAAATCTTGAACAATATCAAACTTATTAACTGTTCTTAAATACGTACCATCAACACGTTTTTCCCATTTATCACCACCATCAGCAATTCTAAAGGCAAATGAACAAGCATTCAAGTCACCATTTTCTATACTTTCAAGTAACCAAGCATCATTCTTTTTTGCTTTAAATTCAAAGTGAACACCAATATCATCAACAGTAAAATGTAGACTGTTACGCTGTCTGTTAGGTGAATACCTTGCAAGAACACCTTTATCTTGATTATGATTATATAGCATCACAATATCTTGTTTTTCTAAAAATTCTTGTGTTGCTGCTTCTCTTGTTATTACCTCATTGAAGCCACCTAAGTCTACGCTTTCTGAATTAAACACGATTGCAGTACCACTAATAGTACCAGTTTCTGTATTTGCTCGTATCTCTTGCGCATATCTTATTTCTAAATTTTCCATAATTATTTTAATTTATTATATTTTTTTATATAATTTATTGCTCCTTCAAGTATATTAATATTTTCATAAAAAAGTCCTATACCTTTATTACAGTTTTTACATAACAATCCACGTACTTTACCAGTTTTGTGGTCGTGGTCTATATCTAATTTATTTCCATTATCATTTATAGACTTTCCACATATTGAACATCCACTTAATTGGAGTGTTAACATCTCATTATAATCATCTATAGTTATTCCAAATTTTCTTTTTAAATATCTATTTCTATTTTTATTTATTATTTCTGTTTTATTTAATTCATAATAAATCTTTTGTTTTTTTAATACACTTTCTCTATTAGATTTATAATAATTTTTACTATATAGGTTTCTTTTATCTTTATTAATCTTATTATAATGTTTTAAATATTCTTTTATTTTATCTTTATTAATCTCATTATAATGTTTAAAATATTCTTTTCTATTCATCTTTATTTATGTTATCAATCTCTTTAATTATTTCATTAAATTCATTAACATCTTTATTAATATTTACTATTATTGGTTCTTGTGTTACAACAATAGGTTCTTGCTTTACAACAATAGGTTCTTGCGTTACAACAATAGGTTCTTGCGTTACAACAATAGGTTCTTGCTTTATAATAATAGGTTCATTCTTAACAATTATGGGTTCTTGTCTAATAATAATTGGTTCTTGTTGTATCATATTTGATTGACTTCTAACTTTATTATCAATATTATCTTTATTTTCTGATATTAAGTTATCTATTGGCTGAAGGTTCACTTGTATAAAATGTCTGTTACCACCACTTACTGGATATTTTGCATTAATCTTTTCACGTATTTCATTAGTTGACATAGCACCAAGATTATGCATCTGTGTAAAGTAACTTGCACGTGTTACTGCATCAAGACGTAAAAGGTTATCAACATCAAAACGTAAATCAGTTTCTAACCATTCTTTTTGTAAGAATAATTTTCTGAACATTTCATTTTCAATCTTTTCAAGAAGTGGTGTTAATGTGCTATTCAAGAAGTCTAACTGCTGCTGTTCACTTGTCGCATACTTACCATTCTGGTCAAATGCTAATGCTGGTGGCACATTGAAGAACCTACAAATATCAACAACATTGAAGGTTCTACTTTCAATTAATTGTGACTGTGCTGGTGATATGCTTATTGGCTGATACTGTAACCCACTATCAAGAACAACAACACCACCACTTGTACCACCAAGTTCAGATGAAAGACTATTAATGAAGTCTTGTTTTGCTTGTATTGCACGCTGTTTTGAAAGGTTCACACCTTCCTTTGGTGACAATATACCAGAGAGTGATGCACCACCACTGAAAAAGTTCTTAGTGTGTTGTTCACTTTCATATGATATTGTCAAGGTTTCTGCAGCATATGATAATGTACTTACACCAACCATACCATTTACAGTATAGTTCATTATGTGAATTATCTGGCTGTTGTCATATACTTTTTTTGTGCTTATTGATACATATTTTATTTCATCATTTATCAATACTACTTCTATATCATCACTATCAAGTAGTTCAAGTTTTTCAACAGCACCATCTTTTGTACGTGTTATTAATATATATGCATTACCCTTCAACAACATATTTACTACGATTTGTTTGAAGAAAATATATCTACTCTGCTTGTTATTAGGCTGTACATTTAATATATTATATAAATTATCTTCAACTACGTATTTCCAATTATCTTTATATTTATAAGGATATATTGGTAATGATGCAACACTATCACTAAGTAAATTTACACATCTATATACTGTTGATAATTTAAGTGCTTTACTTGTTGTATATGAGTTATATGATGAAAAACTTAATGTACCATATACTGGATTTGTCCATTCATCAAACAAACTACGTTCTTCTGTTTTCTTATTTCCTTTAAATATTCTACTAAATATGTTTGCCATATCACTATTTTTACTTAAATACAATTAATTTTTATTATTTGTATTACCATATGTTAAAAGCATCACGACCAGACTGTAACATACCACCAAATGCGTTAGCCATTGATGCTACACCATCTATCTTTTTACTCTTATCTTCTCTGTTGATACTGTAGTTACCTAAGTTGTTCTGCTTTATTATTACATTATTTATCATCCATTTTGTTAATGGGTTCTTTTCAATCTGTATTACTTCACTCTTAAAAAGCATTTCCATAAATTTCAAAGGCTTATTCATATTACCAGCAGTCTGTGAGAATGGTAATGTGTTTATGCCTTGTTCAGAACACTTAATTATAAACTGTGTCGCATTATACCTATCATATAATAATTGTATTATTGGGTGTTTCTCATTCACAATTATTAAATCTTTCAATATATAATCATAGTCAATTACATTACCATCAGTTAATGTTAAATATCCTAATGCTGCTGCTTCTCTGTAGGTGTGTTGGTTCACACTACTGTTAGCACTATCTTCTGGTAAGTAATACTTGTTCCATATGTAATATTTATCATCCAATGGAATTATAAATGATACAGCACTTATATCACTTACAGTAGATAAGTCAACACCAACCCAGCATTCTAAATCCTTAAACCTTTTATCATCCATTGAAAGGTTCTCTTTCATAGCATTGATGATATATTTATCATCTATCCATACATCAATACTATTATGCTTAGTCCATACATTGAAGTGTTTTACAAGAACAGCATTCTTTTCACTTTCAAATTGTGCAGCCTTATTTACTTCACTGGCTAAGAATGTTGGTGATACTGATATTTGTAAATTAGGATTTGCTTTTACCCATACATCTGGGTTCTGGAAGTCATCATCTTTATCCAGCGTGAACACAATTGCAAACTGTTGTTCATCCACAGCAACACCATTTAATATATTTACACAGTATTCACGTAATTGATAGCAGAATGATGATGTATCAAAGCCACTGGTGGTAATGGTAATGAATAGTGGCATTGACCTACTACCCATTGATGACTTTAATACACTATATAACTTATTATCTGGTGCTTCGTGTAGTTCGTCAATCAACGCAAAGGAGGCATTCAGTCCATCTAACCTACTGCTATCAGCAGCAGTTACAAGCAGTTCATTGTTACCATATTTAATACTGTTGTAATATTGCTTCAAGTATTTCTGCTTCTTATCAAGTTGAACAGCAAATTGCTTAACCTTCTTGAAGTCTACGTTCTTTATTTGTTCACGTGAGTTAGCAGATAATACTACTTGTGCATCAGTATCTGTTAGCAAATGATATAAGGCAAGTGCAGTGGCAAGTTCTGACTTCCCATTTTTTCTTGCCATTTCAATATAACCATATAAATATTTTCTTTTTTCAGTATCTTTTCTGTATAGTCCATATATGTTGGCAATGATAAAGGTTTGCCAGTCTTCCAGTAAGAACTTCTTTGGTTTTTCTTGTTCAGTTAAATTCAGTAAGTTAATAAAATTGATTACAGCGTCTACTTCAGTTTCATTATAATAATACAGTTCTTTATTTAAATCATCAATATAGCGTTGACAAGCAAGCCTTACAAACTCACACGCAACAATCTTTCCAGTAACAACACCTTCAGCATATCTATCTGCAATTTCCTTATTTGACATTAATCACGCTTCTCAATATCTTTTTTATTATTTACAGCAAAGCCAATTGGCTTAGTACTTTCTTTTGTATTTTTAATCGCTGCTATTACAGTCTGGAACGTGTCATCATCTGGTTCATCATTTCCATTTTTCTTATTCTGTTTCTTCAAGTCTTGTATCATCTTGAATAGTTGTTGCTTCAACTGGTAGCATAAGTACTGCTGATGTTTATCATCATTATTATAATCATCAACTAAATCATTGTGGTGTTCAACAGTTGACACAATTAAGTCATAACTTGCATCATCAGCATCAAGTTCCTTTAATTGTTTCTTTATTTTTATTACTGATAGTTTCTTCATTTTTTATAATTTTTTATAAAATACCCACCCTAAAATTGCAATATTCTTTAAATCAAGTGCAGTTGGGGGGATATGTGGCTAACTGTCAAACATTTGAATGGCTTCCCCCTTCTGACAGTTAGCGTGTCACCATATAAATACAATTTATGATGATTGATTATTAATGTAACTGTTTATTAATTTAAGTTCTGCTTTGAGTTCTCTCAACTCATAAGCCTTGATACCTATCTGTTCTGATAGTCTTTCTTTTCTTTCTTCCAATGCAGTGTTAATTGCTGCTTGTATCTTCACCTTCTTATTGTCATAAGTCTTGTGTTTGAAGTTCCATTGTAATTCCATTTGTATTGTTATTATATAAGTGTTATTTAGTAAGTACTGATACTATTACTATACCTAAGAATATCAGTATGTATATAATACTAAGAGCATCATATATGTCGCCCATTCCTTTATTCATATCTTTGTTATTCATAGTCAATATAGTTTATATCATCTTCTGTTATGTTTCCACTGCGTATGCGTGCTTCACGTTCCTTATGTTCTTTCTCACGCTTATACTTATCTATCTGTTCTTGCTTACGTCTTATGTGTTCTTCTATACGTGCAGATAAGTCACGTTTGAACTGCTGTAGGTTATTGAACCTTTCTTCTTGTGTTAATTCATTTGTGTTTTCCATTGGTGTTTATTATTAATAATTGTTATGTTTCTTTATTATAAATACTATGATGTTTCAAAAAAGTCAGTTATTTGGAAAAATAATTTTACTATGCTTAATAATATCTTTAAATGCTATTATCTGTAATCTATCAATATGAAAGCATTCATTATCTCTATCCCAACTTCTGCTAAGTCTATTAATAGTGTTCTTATTGGTATGTCTTTTATATTGTTCAGCAAATGGCTTCTTATCTTCTTCTGGTTCTTTTATTCTTAGTTGTAGCATAATATCAACTAACTTTTTTCTATCAATTAAAACAAAGCAGTATTCATTATTAGTGTTGCCACTCTCAATTGCCATATATTTGGCATTACCATATACTGCACCCAATTGTCCTTTCTTATTCATTATTTCCAGTACTGTGTAATGCTGTCCTTCATTGGGTAAGTCCTTTATATATCTTCTGGCTTTCACATCAACAGTAAGTCCACTTACTTTTATTGTAGATATGATGTAGTCAATATGTTCATTGATGTCAGTATATTCATCTGTTTTGGTTATTACTGCTGATGGTCGTAATTTAAGCACACACTGAACAAACCTTCTTTCAGCATCATCACCACGTTCTTTATTGTAAGTCTTCATAGTCTGGTAGATATTTACTGCTGAAAGTAGTTACCCTAATACCAAGTTGACTGCTTATAGTATTGAAGGTACTGTTCTTAATTTTCATTTTTTTCATTATAAATTCTCTTACACCACGTTCATCAAAGTCATTGGTAAGTAGATATTCACGTAGTAATTGAAGGTAGATACAGTATGTTCCATTTATAACCCTTTTATTCATTATTTTTTCATCCAGTAATTCAATTATTTCTTGCCTTGTATCTTCTTTAATTAATTCAGCATCTATTGCTGTACTATCACTGACTTCATTATTGGTAATGTCATATTCCAGATTAAACTTAATTTTATTACCTTTTGATGGTGTTACATAGAAGTATGTTATTAAGTAATTGCGTATACCTTTATATAAGTAGTTCTGTGTACCTTGAAGTAAGGTAGGATTTAGTTTTGATAGTAATTTTTCATATATATGAATATGCGCTACTTGCTTAATTTCTTCTTGATTTGGCTTTAGGTGTAAATTGGTAGTTACAACTGCTCTGTCAATAATCTCATTGAATATTGGATATAGTTTGTTGTATATGTAATTCCTTGTTATTGCTGATGTGCTTGCTGTATAACACCAGTAATATTGTTCAATCATTTGTTGATGTTCTTCTTTCCAGAATATTTGTTTTTTCATAGATTATACTTTTTTATAAAATTTTATAAAATAAAAAAACCTTGTATTTTCTTTACAAGGTTTCTTTGGATACCAACATCAGATTGGTGTATTATGTGTTTCTTTTCCATTAGAAGTACCAGTTTAGGTTAGCACAAGCATTTGGACGTAATGTAAATACTCCAAGTGTATCTGTGTTGTTATATAAGGTAAAAACCTTGATGTAGTCAACATCAACATCAACTACAATTCTTTCTTGATAGTTAACCAAGTATTTGGTGGTGTCTTTGTCAATAATGCAAAGTTCAATTGGCTTTACGCCATTTAAACTATAGAAGTGTAATTGGAATGTGTTGTTAATTTCACATTCACCTTGAATATCATCTTTGCAACAAGATGATGTAAGTAATGCTAAAAGCATTGATAGTAGAATAATTTTAATTGTTTTCATTTTTATTGTTTATTATAAATACTGGTAATTCTGAAAAAAATTCAAGAATTATAAATAATTCTTTTAATTATTGGAATATTTACATCAAATTTTTCAGCAAGTTGCTTAATTGATAACTTATGTTGATTATATTCAGTCAATATTTGGTGTTGTGTTAGTTTATTTAATTCACCATCTATTGGTGGGAATAAATCCTTAATTCTTTTTAAGTCATTTGTTGGGTCATCAAGTATATCCTTTGCTAATTGAACACTTTCATCTTTACTTCTAACTCTACCCAATTGTTGTTTTTTAATTTTGGATATATTGGAGTTGTTTTTTACCCAAGTATAAATTGTGCTTTCTGGTATACCTTTTTCATTGGATATATCAAGTACCTTTTTACCTTCTTTTATTTGGTTCAATATTCCATCAACAATTTCCTTTGGATATTTATCAAATCTTTTTCTCTTATTTTGGATAATGATATCTTTAATTGAAGAAGGACTTATTCTCTTATTTGTATTATTATCTTCAGCAATTATTGAAGTATGTTGTTTTTCATTGTTTATTTTGAGTATAAGCAATTCTTTTAGTTCAGTTGGTGTAAGTGTATCAACCAATGCTTTTAATTCATCTTGACTAAGTATATCAAGTATTTTGGGTGTTAATTCAATTGTTATTTTCATCATTCTCATTTTTATATTGAAGTTATTTTATAATAAATACTTGAAGTTGTTAAAAAGGTAACCAGTCTTCAATAAATTTTCTTTCCTCATTGGTTAGTTCTCTTCCAATTGGTAATATTAGTTTTCCATTTTCATCTACCACAGTTGAAGTGTGTAGCGTCTGGGGTGCGCTGAAGGCGCAAACCCCAGAAAGCGTAACACCTTCAACATCCAATTGAACCTTTTCTTCTTTTGGTTCTGGTACTGCTTGTTGGCATATGCTGCTCCCTGCTGGTGGCAGGGCAGCATATGTCTTAATAATAGGTGTCAAATTTGAACCCATCGATGGGGTCATATTTGAACCCATCTCACTGTTTTCATCATCAATGGATGGGTTCATTTTTGAACCCATATCATCAGTATTTTCATCAATAGATGGGTTCATTTTTGAACCCTTCTTTATCTTTTTTTCGCTGGTCACAACTCCAAGAGATTGCTTACTTACGTACATAACATATCCATCATCTTTACTTCCAAGTATTGCTATGTATCCATATTTTTTAAGTTCAGCCAACCATCTTTTGATTGTTGATGCTCCTACCTTAAACTGTTTTACAAGGCTTCCAACAGTTGGTGTATATACTTTACCAACATCTGGGTTAGTGTTGCAATTAAGTAGTGTTAGATATAATCTGAATGCGTCAGCAGATATGCGTAAGTCTTCCCTTGCTGAACGTAGACACATATCATAGGGTTTGTCTTTGTTTTTATCCCATTTTTCTTTTATGATTTTCATTTGTATTGGTGTTAAACTTTCGTGTTATTTCTTTAGCAGACTTGTTCAAGTGTTCTCATTGATGGTGTCATCTTTCTGCTGGTCTTCATTGCTTGTTCTGCTGATAGCACAACACACCAAGCACAATCCCATCTTCCACGTGTTTCTGATGCTGCTACTTGTATTCTATATATACGCTTACGCTTCAAATAAAATACTGTACCAACACCACCACCTTTAACCCAAGAGAAGTCTAATGTATAACCAGCATCACGTAATGCTTGTAGTCTGTCATTCACCCAATGATATTGGCTGATGATTTCATTTATCTGTTCTAATGCGTCACTATATGTTTTCATCTTACTGTTTCTTTTGTTTTGCTGCACGTAATTTTTTCAATTCCTTTTCATACACATCCCATTCTTCATCTATTAGTCCTTTATTTTCTGCTGCCAGTCTGATTTCATTTGCAATGAACTGGCGAATGGTTGATATTGGGAAATTTTTTCCAGTGGCTTTATTTAGTCTTGCAGTACCCCAATTGTCTGCCTTGTTCCACGCTTTTAAATCTATCAGTAAGTCTTCACTGATTTCAATTGTAATTTTCTTTTTCATTTTGTTTACATTTTAAATTATTAATGTTATTTTTCGTAGTCGCCTACATTGATAAATAGAAGTCACTTTCAAAAAAGTCACAGTAAAAGTGTTAAAAAAAGTTAAATAATGTTAAAATTATAATTTATTATAAAAAATTATAATTAGTGATTTGATTAGTAAGATGTGTTTTGGAGTAGGAAAAAAAGGTATGTCAATATTGTCATACCTTTTTCTGGTCTGACGCATAAGCATAAAAAAAGACGTGTCAAAGAACCCTACTCAGATTTGGTAGAGTGTTTGCACGTCAAGCATATTAAGTCGTCAAGTCGAATGTCAATACAAATATAAGCATTATCTTCGAGATATGCAAGGATTTCTGGAAAAATATATAGAATGTATATATAGAATTTGACGAATGTACAGAAAAAAGTGATGTACAATTAGTTAATACGTGTCTAAGCAAATTTAAAAAAAAAGCAGACTGTTATCCGGTTTGTCAAAATAAAATGAGGCAGGAAAACATTTACAATTTACTCAACAAAAACCTTAGATATCTTCCGACGCAGG